>OJME01000080.1_pt1 | contig 75315 bp, 74 predicted proteins | sample 1597151 | NCBI WGS metagenome assembly OJME01 (sample SAMEA2452118, study PRJEB22498) | human gut metagenome | biome: human feces; feature: human gut; material: feces | place: Australia | collected 2012
TAGTTAAATTCAGTACAATAGTTTAAGCAAATTTTTTCTTACAATATTGTTATAATACTCATTTACAGCTATCTTAGAGTAATGTAGAAGGTATCATTATAGAAATGAAAATATAACTATAAGTATAAATTATAACCCATAATCTATAACTTCAGAAATTAAACTTCATATAATATTGGAAATTATTTAGAATTAAAATAATGAAACTATAGCTTTGTATGTGTTTGTTTTTGGATTTTTTCTTGAGAAAACATATATTTTGAATTTTTTATTAATTTTTATTTTGACTTTTACAAAATATCATATGAAAAAAATCTTGTGAAAACAATAAATTCGTAGTGAAAACGCAATTTATGATACACTATTTATTATGTCAGTAGAAACATTTTTGATTGACAGTTTTGTGTCAATGTGTCAATCAGAACCGTCCCCACTGACATCAATCAGAACCGTCCCCACTGACACATAATTCATTTTTAATTAAACTATTGCTGTGCTTATGCTTTTTTTGAAATTTTTAAGAATTTAAATTCATGAATAAAATTTGTGAGCTTTAAACTAGCTCTGAATTAAATTTTCGAAGTTTTTTTCGCATTAAGCTTTAACCGATTGTATTTTATAATGAATTAGTCTGTTTTACAAGGAAAATCGTGAGACAAATTTCGAGTTTTTTCGTAATTAGTCTTTGTTTGTAATATTTGCTTACTGCCTCATTCAATATGTCCCCCTTTCCTATCATAGAAAATAAAATTATAAAATTAAACAAATCTATTTTACAAATTTTTTTTATATGTTATAATTTATAAAAAAATACGACAAAAGAAGAGGTAATTATGAATTCAATTTTAAAGTATGAAATAAAAAGTGATATTCGTGATATTATTGCAGAAATAGACTATGAAGAATATATGTTCAACAAAATATTTAAAACACATGTCACATTTAAAAATTCTTATAAAAAATTTAATTTAATATATGATATTTATGGTCCTCAAGCATACAGAAAATTTGTTCCATCTTCATATCAAAAACAAGACTTAGTAAATTTAATAAATACTCAAAACTATCTTATTTTATATGACAGACATGGTAAAAAAATTTTTAAGAACTTGGCTTATACTGTAAATATATATAATTTTAATAAATATTATAGTAAATTTAGGGTATTTTTTTATAAAATTGCTCATTTATTCACAAGAAAAAAATTAAAATTAAAAAGTGAAATTCCACTTATGCTACCTGAATCTATACCATCTATAGACGATTTAAAACAAACTGAATAAAAAACAAAGCTTCAACATAATTGAAGCTTTATTTTTTATATATCATAATCATCTAATATTACATCATTATTTTCATTATTATAATTTCTGTAATATGATTTAGTTTCGTTATAATAATTATTTATATCATTATCATATTTTTTAATTTCATCTACAGCAGTTCTAGCAAATAGAAATAAAATTATATACATAATACTATATATAATATTTACAACAATTCCAACAGACCCACAAGATATACCTGTTACAGAAAGTCCCTTTCCTTTATTTATAATCTTTGAATTTTTCAATCCTTTAATTGATAAAATTAATGCTATTATTCCTAACACCAATCCAATAACAGGAACCCAACATAATATAACAGATAATATTCCTAAAATCATACCAACAATAGCATTTGTATCAGTTATATTTTCATTTTCTTTATATTCCTCCATATAAAAACCTCCTAAAATTTTCTTTATTAATTTTACAATATAATTAGCTAAAAATCAATAAAAACATTTTAACCATAATTTACATATTTTTTGCATATTTTATAATTATTAGTAAATACTACAATTACTAATTTTATTTTACGAAAGGATTATATATGAATAAGTTTAATAATTTTATAAAAGATCTTTTCACTTATAAACCTAGTGAATCGTATAATTTCACTCTTGATAATGAAAGCCGGGCATGTTCAAAATGAAGATGGTAGTAATTACAATTTGGACAATAACACAACTAAAGATGTTGAACCGCAAAAGATTTTTACCGAAATAGATAAAAATCTTGATTTTTTGAAATATAAGTATAATGCTTTAATTTGCAATGATGTAATAATTAGAGAGTTTTCTTTACTAGCACAAAATATAGAATACAAAGCTTTTGTTATGTACATTGATGGAATGGTTGATTCTTCTGTTATAAATGAATTTATTTTATCCCCTTTAATGATGAGAAACAGGGCAAATATTTTTGATGATAAACAAAAAAAATTTGTTTCTGAGAAAAAGATAGATAATGTTACTTTAAAGAATTTTAAGAAATCTAAAGAAAAAAATTTAGTAGATTTTATTTATAATAGCCTAATTCCTCAAAATAGTGTAGATAAAGTTACAGATTTTTCTGATGTATATTCTGCAATAAATATGGGAAATTGTATGCTTTTTGTTGATTCATTAGATACAGCATTTAATTTAGATGTAAAAGGATTTAAGCAAAGAAATATTGACTCGCCAAGAAATGAAGTAGTTGTTCGTGGCTCACAAGAAGCCTTTGTTGAAAATATTAGAACTAATACATCTATGATTAGACGTCTTGTTAATAATGAAAATCTTGTAATGGAAACTTTAACAGTTGGACAAATTACTAAAACTCAAGTTTCTATTGGTTATATAAAATCATTAGCAAATGAAGATTTAGTTGCTGAGGTTCGCTATAGAATTAATAACTTATCTGTAGATTATTTAATTTCTTCTGGTCAATTAGAGCAATTAATACAAGATTCACCTGAAAGTTTATTTCCTCAAATGGTTGCAACAGAAAGACCTGATAAAGTTTCAAATTTTTTACTTGAAGGAAGAGTTGTAATTGTTATTAATGGTAGCCCATATGTTTTAGTTGCACCTGGTGTTTTTGTTGATTTTATAACATCTCCAGAAGATTTAAACTTAAAATACCAATTTTCAAATATGCAAAAATTAATAAGACTACTCGCAATATTTCTGTCTTTATTATTACCTGGAATGTATATCGCAATAACCAACTATCATCAAGAGCTTATTCCTACAGAACTATTATTCACAATAGCAGCAGCTCGCGAATCTGTTCCTTTTCCTACATTTGTAGAAATATTACTTATGGAAATTTCTTTTGAATTAATTCGAGAGGCTGGTCTGAGAGTTCCTACTCCTCTTGGTTCTACTATAGGTATTGTTGGTGCTTTAATTTTAGGTGAAGCTGCAGTTTCAGCATCACTTGTTAGTCCAGTTTTAATAATTATTATAGCAATAACTGGTATATGTTCTTTTAGTATACCTGATTTTTCACTTAATTTTACATTTAGAATTTATAGATTTATTTATATTATACTTGGATATGTTGCTGGATTTTTAGGAATTAGTGTTGTTTTATTTATTCAGTTAGTAATAATGTGTAAACTAAAATCATTTGGTTCGCCATATATTAACCCATACATTTTAAACAAAAATAAACGTAGCATTTCATCTTACTTTATTCCTCCTATTTGGAAAAGAGAACGTACATCTGTATTTTTGCATGCTCAAAAGAAATTTTCTCAAAAGAAAATAAGTATGGTTTGGAGGAAAAAATAATATGAATTCATCAAAATTAGAAACACTTGAAGCAATTGGACTTGTTTCGGTTGTTATGATTAATAAAATAATTTTAAATTATCCTAAAATTATAATGAAAACATCTGGTTCATCAGCATGGATATCCACAATTATAATATCTTTAATTGCTATATTTTTTGCATATTTAATATCAATGCTTTTTAAGAGATTTCCAGGAAGCGATATTTTAGATGTTTCCAATTATTTGGGAAAACGCTGGTTAAAAATACCTGTTGGTATAATTCATATATTATGTTTAATTACTGTATCTGCACTTATTGTAAGAAATTTTTCTGAATCACTTAAAATAATATATTTTAACACTTCACCAATTATTTATTTAATTTTATTTTTTATTATTTCGGCTTATGTGGCAAATAAATACGGAATTAAGGTTATATCAAAGGTTAATTTGATGATTGCACCTATTATATTTGTGAGTATTTTAGTTATTGTTATTTCTACTTCAGAGAACTTTGTTATTCAACGATTATTGCCGATTTTCGGTTATGGAATTAATGAAACTTTTTTTGGCAGTATTACAAATGTTTTCGGATTTACTGGTTTAGCTTATTTATTATATTTGCAACCATTATTAAAAAATGAGAAAGATTTAAAAAAAATTTCTATATTATCGATGATTATATCTGGCATATATTTACTATTAAGCGTTATTAGTTTACTTTTTGTTTTTTCATTTATAACAGATAGTAATGAAAGCATTACCATCTACTTATTAGCCAAAACAATTCGATATGGTGAATTTATACAAAGAGCGAATGCACTATTTATTTTTATATGGATTTTATCTATGCTTTCATATATTAGTATAGTAACATTTTTTATACTATATATAACAAAAAAACTAACTAATTTATCAAATACAACATCAATTAATTATTGTTACTGCTCTTTAATATTTGGATGTGCCTTATTATATGAAAATGTTGCTCAATATATAAATTTTATTGAAGGATTTTTAAAATATGTAATTTTAGTATTTTTATTTATAATTAACGTTGGAATACTTATATTAGCCAATATAAAATATAGTAGATTATTAATCTAATAAAAATTATAGCTATATTTTTTATTAACAGATGAAAGGATTTTTATATGAAAAAGTTATTAAAAAGTTGCTTTGTTGTATGCACTTTACTAATTATTTTATTTAATTTCACAGGTTGTTATGATGCACATGGTATTGAAGAGCTTGCTTATGCAGTTGCAGTTGGATTAGATATAACAGATAGTAATGAATTAGAGCTTACTCTTCAATTTGCCAAAAATGGTAGTAGTAGCTCAGAAGAGTCGGTAGGTTCGTCACAATCTGAAGGTTCCATCATTTCATCTGTAGTTTGTTCATCTATTGATTCTGGAATTGCACTAATTAATAGTCATATTTCAAAAAAGATCAATTTGTCACATTGTCAAGAAATAATTTTTTCGGAAAAAATAGCCACAATTGGGATTTCTGAATATTTGGACACTTTTGCTAATAATGTGGAAATTAGAACTGATTGTGCAATTGTAATTTCTAAAGCAAATGCAAAAGATTATTTAAAAAATGTAAAACCTTCATTAGAAACATTAACTGCACGTTATTATGAATCGACTTTAACAACAAATGAATATACTGGATATACGGCTAATATAAAATTAGCAGAATTTTATTCAGCTGTAAAAGATGATTATTCTGAAGCATATGCTATCTTAGGTGGGATAAATTCTAAACATTATACAAATACAGCTAAAATAAATGCTGATTATACTGCTGGTGAAAATCCTGTATCTGATAGCGATGTTATTGAAACACTAGGTATTGCCGTATTTTCTGGTGATAAACTTGTTGGTGAACTTACTGGATTAGATAGTATTTGTCATTTAATTATTAATAATGACCTTGATCAGTGTACACTTTCAGTACCTAATCCTTTTGAAAATAATAGATATATAGATTTATTAATAACCTCAACCAAAAATACAAAATGTTCCGTAAATATTATAAATAATTCACCTCTTGTAAATATTAATGTTCATTTAATTGGTTATGGTTTATCTTTAGATTCTAAAACATATTACAATACAGAAGAGTCTTTGAACAAAATTCAAAAATATGCCCAAAAATACATTCAACGTAAACTAGAAAATTATTTATATAATACTTCTTTAAAATACAATTCGGATATTTCTGGTTTTGGTAAATATGCAGTAAAGAATTATTTAACTCTTGATGAATGGCAAAACGCTAATTGGCTTGGAAATTATAAAAATTGTTTTTTTAATGTAAATGTTGAGTTTACATTGAAATCTGGATCTTTATTTGGAGAATCTTAGTGAGGTGATTGTTTATGATTAAATTTATTATTTGTATTGTTACGGTTTATATTTTAATTAATTCAATTAGTTATGGTATTTATGAATTAAAAGAGCAAAAAAATAAAGTTGGTGGAATTACTTCTGTTGCTCTTGGAATTTTTCAGTGTGTGTTTACTAATACTATTCTGTTTATGCTTAACAGATAAATTGTTATTATAAGGTGAAACTGGGAAAAGAGAACCGTCCCCTTTTCCCATTTTCCTTATTTTAGTTTTTTTAGTAACCATTTTCCTTGTTGTGAGAAGTCGCTTTCTTGGAAACCGGTTGTTTTGTTGCAGTTGCTGTTTAGTATTGCTGAGGTTTCATTTTTGTTTGATAGGTTCCAGCATACCCAGCTTATGTTGTAGCTGTTTAATAGTTCTATCCATTTGTCTCCTTCTTCTTGGCTTATTGTTCCATTTCCGCTGGCGTCACTTATTCCAAATTCTGTTACAAATATTGGTAATCCTTTTTCGTGTGCTATTTTTAATTTTTTTCTTAATTCGTCTTTGTGTGTCGCTGCATAAAAGTGTAGTGTGTACATTATATTTTCATAATCTGTTATTGGGTTGTTTGCTACAATGTCTACATCTTGTGACCATTTTGGTGTTCCTACTATTATTATTGCATTTGTATCTATTGCTCTTATTTTTGAAATTACTTCTTCTGCATATGGTTTTATATCTTTATCCCATGTAACATCTCCGTTTGGTTCATTACAAATTTCATATAATACATTTTTGTTATTTTTGAATTCATTTGCCATTTCTTCGAAAAAGCTTATTGCTTCATTTTTATATGTATTTGGATTATTGTCTTGAAGTATATGCCAATCTATTATTACATATAACCCTAAATCTGTTGCATAATTTACCGCTTCTTTTACTTTACTATGTAGCTCTTTTGTATATCCATCATTTGGATTACTATACATTGCAATTCTTATTACATTTATATTCCAGTTATCTCTCATTTCTTTAAATGTTTCTTCATTTATGTATTGTGAATATATTGCTATGCTATGTGTACTTACACCTTTTAATTGAAATTCTTGTTTATTTTTATCTACAATTTTAGTTCCTTCAACTGATAATTTTCCGTGTTTTCCTACTGGTGTTGAATTAATTTCTTTTATCACTTCGGTTGCTCCTTTTTTCATTATTTTTATTAAAATATTATTTTCAATTTTACTTGTCTTATCATTACTTTTATTTTCATTTTTTTGAGGTACATTACTTTGAGTTTGACCTGTTGTATTATTAGTTAAAATATCGTTTTTTTCCTTATTTTCTTTTATTTCATTGTTGTTATTATTATTTGTGTTAACTTTTTGCTCTCCTGAGTATGTTTTTATATTTTCAAGTTTTTGCTTTAAATCTGATTTAGCAATAAACCCCAATTCAATTTTCTGTTGTTGCTGTACTTCGTTATTATACCTTTCTGGGCATAACTTTAATATGCTTCCATTTATTTCATATTTTGCATTCCAAACTTGTGTTATTTCTATATCAGTAATATCAATTAATACTTTCCAATTTTTTACTGTTTCACTGCTATTATTGCTTAAATTTACTGTATATTGAGCATATTCTTTTATTCCATCACTCCATGTATTTGCAATAGATAATTTTATATCTAATTTATTTTCTTGTATTGCAACTTCATCATTTTCTGTTATAGAATTTTTATCATTATTTATAATTTCATTACCTTTAACTTCATTACTTTTAATTTCATTATTTGATAATTTATTATTATTGTTTTTTACAAAAATAAATCCTATAATAGCAATAGTTATAATGAAAATAAGCACTAATATCATAATAATTTTCTTTTTCATACGTAAATATCTCCTTTATTTTAATATTTATTTTGTATATTCATGTTCTTTTATAGTATCTTCGGAGCCACCTTAATTAAAAATGCAAATTGTAGTTATAGATTATGTATATTTTCCACATCTTGTACTATCTTTTGTCTTATTCCTTTGTCTGAAAACTTATAATAATATGTTTGTATATCTGGTAATAAACTATCAAAATATACTATTTTTCCATCATTATCTTGTAATTTTAAGTTTGGAAGAGTTTTTATCATTTTTTCGTCTCCCCAATATTTGTAAATAAAGTCAGATTTCTTTTTATTTCCATACATTTTATCATATTCTTTATCTATCATTTCTACATTTCCAATATTAATATTATGTAATTTTACCATTCTTATATAAAAAGCTTTTAACGCATATGCTGTTAATAGACAATCAACTATTAAAAATACTGCAGTTATCATTTCTATTATTTTTAAAGCCTTATCTGATATTTTTCTTTTTATAAAGTTTATTAATTTATCAATTTTAGGATTTATATATGATACTAAATAAATTCCAAGTAATCCCCAAAAAATTGAAAAATATACACAAACTCTCCCGTTTATATTTAGTGGCATGTCCGAATAATCCCACCAAATAACATGAAATATTAACTCACCTATTAGGCTAACTAAATATTCTATTACAGAGCCAACAACAAATCCGCCCCAAAATAATGTATTATTATTCTTTTTAAATGGTTGCAAACACAGTATCATAACAACTGCACCTAAACCATATATTGCGCAAAAAGGACCATATAAAAAGCTTTTTCTACTTTCTATTACTCCTTTTGTTACTGCACCAAATGCAGTTTCTATTACAAATCCTAAAACACTATATATAATAAAATATGCTATTAATCTCCATATTGAAAAACCAAATATAGTCTTATTTTTCTTTACTTTATTTTCTTTATTGTTTTTTTCTAAATTATTTTTTACAATATTTTCATTTGTTTTTTCCATTTTAATTCTCCTTATTACTACTTATTTTTCTTCTTTTTTCGTTTTTCTAATTTATTTTGTTTTATTAATAAATCCTCTAATTTTGTTTGTTCTATTTCTTGTGCAGTTTTTCTTTTTGGAATAAACCATTCTGCAAATTTATATCCATCTCTGCCTTTAATATAACAATAACCTATAAGTGAATACACTATTGCACCTACAAAATTGACTAGTAAATCTTTCATGGTGTCTTTTATACCTAAATCTAAATATCCACCATCTATTACTTGTTCTTTTTGTATTCCATTTTGATCAGTGTAATATATTACTGTTTTATTTATATTATTTATTACAATTGCATTGTTCTTTTTATCTGGATTAAGCTCCACTGATGATATTGTCTGCACAATTCTATCTTTTTGCATATCTGTTTTAAATACTGTATCCATCCCGAACTCAAAAAATTCCCATAGCACTCCAATTGTCATTGAAAAACAAAATGCTACTAAAGCTACAAAAATTGGCTCCATTTTAGCATGGAATTTTTCTGACCTGTTTAAAATATCAATCATTGAAAAACCTATTGCAGCACATAAAAAACCATTTATCGTATGAAGCATTGTATCCCAATTTTTAAATATCCCATAAAAATTTTGAACCTCTCCTAAAATTTCTGCAGAAAAAATAAATAATAATATTATTTTTTCAAGTGTATCTGGTAATTTTATGTTTAATTTTCTATCAATAAATATTGGAATTAAAAATAAAATTAATGTAAGTACACACATAAAAACATTCTCGAAATTTCCCCTTAATAATTGAATTATCATTGTTGCAATTACTAAAACTCTTAATATTATATATATTGTAATATCTTTTTTCTTATACTCACCAATTTCAATTTTTTTCATTAATCAACTTCCTTATAAAATATTTTCTTTTTTTATTATATGCTAATTATAATAAGATTATTTTTTTGTATTGTATCATATTGTATTAAGAAAAGCGACTAAATAAAAAAATTTAGTTGCTTTTTTTAAATGCAGTCTCCTGCATTTTTCTTTTTTGATTTTTTATATTTATCTCCATCTTTTTTTGATAATTTTATATTTTGTATACCTAATTTAGTACATATCTTAAATTCAGTATATCCTTTATTAATTATTGGATGTCTTAATATTCTATTATCTGCTATATTTACAGTTTGTTTTGAAAATGCTATATATGAAAATTTTTCATCTTCATATGATAGTTGACCATCTTTAAAAAGTTTATGTATTTTGCTTCTTTGCACTCTTGCTGTAAATTGACACCAATCATCTTGTGGTAATTTACATTCATTTTCATGTGGACATGGCGCAATTATATGTGCATTTTCTTGTAATAATTGAGAGCGTATTTGTTTTATATTTGAAAATCCTCGTGGTGTTCCTGGCTCTATCACAAGTAGAATTTTATTTGTTGCTTTCCACAGTTTTGAAATTATTTTATTTACTTCACTTTTAGGTAATTCATTTATCATATATGATACCATTACAAAATCTGCTGTTTGATTAATTTCATCTTTTATAATATCAAACTTTTTCCATTCTGTGTTTTTCAATTTTTCAGAATATGACATTAAATTTTTACCAACTTTTATCATTGCATCTTCTCTTTCAAAACATGTTATATTAGGTGAGTTATCTAGTAATTCTGTAATTGCCCATGTTGCAGATCCTGTTCCTGCTCCTATATCAAATACTGTATTTATATTAAAATTGTTATTTTCAAAAGTTTTGTTTATTGCACTATAATCAGCCTCATATGTTGCAGGCATTCTTGAAAGAGCATATGCTACTGCTTCATCTGATTCAGTTAGTAATCTTTTACCATCATTATCATTTTTTCTGTATCTTTCACTTATTGATTTTGCTTTTTCATTTATATTTTGCATATTTATAATTTGATTTAATTGATTTTCTAAAGCATTGTTTAAATCTATTGGAATTGCCATTTTATCTCCTTATTATTTCTTGTTATAATTATATTTTCTATATAAAAAATGAACGCTTTAACATAATGTTAATAATACGCTCATTTTATTAATATTAACTTATTAGAATTTATACCAATCTGGTACCATTAGTAAATCAAGCTCCATTACACCTAAAACAATGTATAAGAATATTGTAACCGAAATACTTGCTATACCTATAATTAGTCCTGCTGTTCCTATACCTTTCTTTTCAATAATACAACTTACTATACCAAGAACTATTGATAAAACACCAAATATTACAGATACAACTATGTAGCACATTGTTACTACAGATAATATTCCTAATACTAGTGATGCAATACCCAATCCGTAATTTTTCTTTTCTTTAATAACTTTTTGATTTTCTTCCATAAAATTTCCTCCTTTATGAAGTTTCTACTGCTTTATTTTAATATATATTGTTATTTTTTTCAAGTTTCAAATTTAAGAATTAGCTATTTCTATATTTACATTTTTTCCTTTTATTGGCTTATCTTTCATACCAGTTAAAACTTCATCTACATAATTTACTGGTACATCCACAAAAGAAAATTTGTCTAATATATTTACTTTTCCTATTTCTTTACCTGATATTGCTGTGTTTGCTGACATACTTCCTATTATGTCTTTTACCATAATTTTGTCTTTTTTACCTAGACTAAAGAATAATCTTACATATCCATTTTCATCTGGTTCATAGCTATTTTCTGAAGTATTGTTTTGCTCTTGCTTTCCATTTATTATTGTAAACATTGCTTTTGCTAAGTCTTTTAAATCTATATTTTGATTTGATATTAGTTCATCAAAAATATCTGATTTAATAAATTCTTTTTTACTCATTATATCTGTAACAGATTTAACAAATTCTGTATCTTTTGCTTTATTTATTTCAGATACTGTTGGTATTTTTCCATAAGATATTTTTGTTTTTGCATAATGCTCTATTTCTTGTAATTTATTTTTTTCTTTACCAACAACATATGTTATTGCTTTTCCTACATTTTTATTTCTACCTGTTCTTCCAATTCTATGTACATAATACTCATTTTCTTGTGGAATATCATAATTAATAACTAAGTCTAAATTTGCAATATCAATTCCCCTTGCAGCAACATCTGTTGCTATAAGAATTTTTACATCACCTTTTTTAAACTTTTTAATTGTTCTATCTCTTTGATCTTGTTTTATATCACCATGTATAACATCAACATTATATTTTTTAGATTTTAAGTAATCATGTAATTGGTCAACTTTTTTCTTTGTGTTACAAAATACTATCAATTTTTCTGGTTTGTATAAATCAATAACTCTTGTTGTAATTTCGTCTTTCATATTATTTTTTGTTTGAAAAGCTATTTGGTCAATATTTTCTACTGTTAGCTCTTTTGCTTTTATTTTTATTTTTTTAGGATTTTTTAAATATTTTTTTGTAATTGCCATTATCTTTTCATTCATTGTTGCAGAAAATAACAATGTTTGTCTTTCTTCTGGAACTTCTTGCAAAATTGTTTCAATATCTTCTCTAAATCCCATATTTAGCATTTCATCTGCTTCATCTAATATAACCATTTTTACATTTGATAATTTTATAGTCTTTTTTCTCATATGATCCATTATTCTACCAGGCGTTCCAACTACTACTTGGACTCCTTTTCTTAATGGTATTATTTGTTTTTCTATTGGTTGACCACCATATACAGTAAGCAATTTTAAATTTTCAGTATATTTTGTAAATTTTCTTAATTCATCTGTAATTTGGCAAGCTAGCTCTCTTGTTGGTGCCAATATTAATATTTGTGTTTTTTTATTTTTTACATCAACATTTTCAATTGCTGGAATACCAAAAGCAGCAGTTTTTCCTGTACCTGTTTGTGATAATCCTATTATATCATTTCCATTCATAATTTCTGGTATTGATTTTTCTTGTATTTCTGTTGTCTCATCATATCCTATATCCTGTAATGCTTTTAATAATTTTTCTGATAAATTTAACTCATTAAATTTCATATTTTCTCCCCTACTCTATTTTTTTATTATGATTATTGGCTAAAAAAACAGACTTAAAACAAATTTCAAAATATGTTTTAAGTCAAATTTTTCCTTTTTTCATTTATATGATATATTTTTACATCAACTAATAAACATAAATTTCACATTTATTAGTATACCATGTTTTTGAATTTATGTAAAGTTTTGTCTATCAAAATTTTTATGTTTATTTTATTATAATTCACGGTAGAAAAAACATTTCCAAAATATTATAAAATTATAATTATATTCTGATTGCAGTCTAGTGTAGATTATTGTTATTTTCTTTTGTTCTTGCCAAATAAATATATATATGATAAAAATATTTTATAAAATTTTTATGTGAAGGAGAATTAATATTATGATTAATATTGTAAAAAATCTTGATAATGCAAATTTTGTTACACATGCTGGTAAATTTCATGCTGATGAAATTTTTGCTACAATATTGTTAGAGGAAATTTATGGTGAAATTAATTTAATTAGGCTGCCTGAAGTAGATGGTCTTAATTTAGATAATAAATTTGTATATGATATTGGTGGTGGAGAATTTGATCATCATCAAATTGGCGGAAATGGTCAAAGAAATTCTGGTATAAAATATGCAGCTTTCGGCTTGGTTTGGAAAGCTTTTGGTAGAAAATTTTTAGAGCAAAAAAATGCAAACAATATTGAAGATTGTTTTTACATGTTTGACAAAAATTTTGTTCAATTTATAGATGCAGGAGATAATGGGCAAATTAAATATGAAAATATTGATATAAAATTAGTAACACTATCTGATGTAATTGAAGGCTTTAATCCCAACTGGAATGAAGATATTGATTCTGATGAAAAATTTAAAGAAGCCTTGCAAATTGCCAAAAAGATTTTTAATAATAAAATTGAATCAACAATTGCCAAATGTGATGCTAAAAAGTTTGTTGAGCAAGCAATTGAAAAATCCGAAAATGGAATAATGATTTTAGATAAATTTATGCCATATCAAGAATTTGTATTAGAATCAACTAATCCTAAGGCACAAAATATATTATATGCTGTTTTTAAATCAAATCGAAAAGGATATACAATAAGAGCAATTCCAAAAGAGCTTGGAAGTTTTGCAAACAGAAAAAAATTTCCTGATACATGGTGTGGTTTAAGAAATGAAGAATTGCAAAAAGTAACTGGAGTATCAACAGCAACCTTCTGCCATAATGCAGGATTTATATGTGTAGCTGACAATCTTGAAGATGCCTTAAAATTAGCCGAACTCGCTGTAAGAAATTAAACTGTGAGAAAAGTGGACGGTTCTCTTTCTTACCTTAAATTTTTTACTTTTTTTTGCTTGTTTAAACTCTTGACATATGTATTCTTTAGAAATATAATTTTCATATAAATTTTATAAGGAGGGACACATATGAGAAAATATTTATGTGAATTTATTGGTACTGCAGTTCTTGTATTATTTGGTTGTGGAACAGCAGCAATAACTGGAGGATCATTACTAGTAACAGCATTAGCTTTTGGTTTATCTATAGTAGCAATGGCTTATGTAATTGGTAATGTTTCTGGATGTCATGTTAATCCAGCAGTTTCTTTAGCAATGTTAATAAATGGAAAAATATCAGTAAAAGATTTTATTGGATATGTTATAGCACAGGTTTTAGGTGGTTTTGCTGGAATTGGACTTTTATTTGCAATAATGTCTTTTACAGCATATGATATTACTACAGTTGGATTTGGAGCAAATGGATTTGATACTGCTTCATCTCTTCAAATTAGTATGATTGGTGCTATAATTGTAGAAATTATTCTTACATTTGTATTTGTTTATACTGTATTAGGTGTAACATCAGATGAGAAAAAATCTTCAGTTGCCGGAATAACTATTGGTTTAACTTTAGCTTTTGTACATATTTTAGGAATTCCATTTACAGGAACTTCAGTAAATCCAGCAAGAAGTTTAGCTCCAGCTGTATTTTCACAAATATTTATTGATAACAGCGAAGCTTTGTCACAAGTATGGGTATTTATATTAGCTCCATTAGTTGGCGCAACAATAGCTGCTTTTGCATATAAATTTTTAAATAAAAAAGAAGCTTAAAATCAAAATATTATTTAGAAAAAAGAGATTTGAGTTAACATTACATTAACTCAAATCTCTTTTTATTAAAGTTCAAATTGTGAATTATATAAGTCAGCATAAAATCCTTTTTGTGCTATTAGTTGTTCATGGTTTCCTTGCTCTATTATGTTTCCATCTTTCATTACTAGAATTAAATCGGCATTTTTTATTGTTGATAATCTATGTGCTATTATGAAAGATGTTTTTCCTTCTGTTAACTTATCCATTGCTTTTTGTACAAGCTCTTCTGTTCTTGTATCTACATTTGATGTTGCTTCATCTAATATTAAGAATGGTGCATCATGTATCATTCCTCTTGCAATTGTAAGTAATTGTCTTTGTCCTGCTGATACACTATCATTATCTGATATTTTTGAATCATATCCATTTGGTAATGTTTTTATAAAGTGATGTAATCCAACTTCTTTACATACTTCCTTTACCATTTCGTCTGTAACATTTTGTCTGTTATATATTATGTTTTCTTTTATTGTACCATTAAATAACCAAGTATCTTGTAATACCATTGTAAATAAATCATGTATATTTTCTCTTGTTAAATCCTTTGTTGACACACCATCTATTTTTATATCACCAGAATTTATATTATAAAATTTCATAAGAAGATTTACCATTGTTGTTTTTCCAGCTCCTGTTGGACCTACTATTGCAACCTTTTGTCCCGGAAGTGCTGTTGCTGTAAAATCTTTTATTGTTGGCTTATCATTATTATCATATTGGAATACAACATTTTTAAATTCTATTTTTCCTTTTACATCTTTTCTATCTAGAGTTTTTGTTATATTACTTTGATTTGTCATTTCTTCTTCATCAACAAACTCAAATACTCTTTCACTTGCTGCAGCTGTTGATTGTAATGATGTCATTGCTTGTGCAATTTGAGATAATGGTGATGTAAATAATCTTACATATGTTATAAATGCAACTATTACACCAAATGAAATACTTCCATCTGCTGCTAATAATGCTCCAACTATACATACAGCTACATAACCAAAGTTACCTATAAAGTTCATTATTGGCATCATTAATCCAGAGAAAAATTGACTTTTTCTATTACTGTCACAAACCTTTTGATTTAATTTATCAAATTCTTCATCAGCCTTTTTTCTACCATTATATGCTTTTACAACATTTAGTCCAGAATATACTTCTTCTATATGACCATTTAAATTTCCTAAATTTTCTTGTCTTGCAATAAAATATTTTTGTGATTTTTTTAATATTAAAATCATTCCAATAAATCCTATTAAGCTTGCTACAATTGCTGTAATTGCTAATATCCAATTTGTAACAAACATCATTATAATTGTTCCTAAAAATAATGTAACGCTACTTACCAATGTTGCAAGTGATTGGTTCATTGATTGAGCTATTGTATCAACATCATTTGTAACTCTTGATAAAATATCACCAGTTTGATGCCTGTCAAAATATTTTAATGGTAATTTATTTATTTTTGTAGAAATTCTACTTCGTAAGCTTTTTGCAAATTTATTTGCTACTATAGTCATTGATATTGATTGAATATATGTGCATAATGCACTTGCTAAATAAATACATACTAATATTAAAGTTATCTTTTTAATTTTATCTATATTCATAAATGGTTTAACAACTTTTTGTATAGATTCTGGCATTTTATCTATTTTAGCATATAACTCGCTTGCACTTGTTCCTTCAGTTAAAGTACTCATTTCTGTTATATATTTATATTGATCATCTGTAGAAATTTTTGTGCCATCTATTTCAAATTCAGAAAATAAAATATCTTTCATACTTTCAGGTATTGTTATATTTGTATTTTTTTCACCATCTTGCATTTGTGAAATTAATGTTAATAATTCTATTTTATCTTTAGAAGAAATTTCTTTTCCTTCATATGTAGAATTTGGTAGAATTATATTTAAAATGCTTTCTGGTAACTGAGCAATACTTTTAAATAATTCATCTTGCTTTTCTGATTCGTTTGATTGTTTAATTACATCTTGAAATTTTTGTTTATCTTCTGTACTAATGTCTTGTGATGACATTATTTGTGTAATAGAGTCTTTTGATAAATTCATTTGTAATATTTTAGGCATTACATCTGCCATTTTTTCTTGACTAAAATTTTCAGTTATTTTGCTTGAAAGTTCTTGCATATTGTCCTTATTAACTACCAATCCTGTGGAAATTTCATCTGTTAAATCTGATAATATATTTGGTGCACTTATTGATAAAATTGAACCAGCTATTGCTAAAATTAATGCAACTAATATAACTGCTTTAAAACCATTTAATTCACTAAACAATCTTTTTATTGCACTATTAAAATCTTTTGCTTTTTCACCTGCACCAGCTCCTGGACCTCCCATTGGTCCTCTTGGCATTCTTCTAGGAGTTTTTTCATTATTATTTTCTATTCCGCATTTTCTAATTCCTCCTTTGACAATTGTGATAGTGCTATTTCTTTATATACATCACAGTTTTTTAATAGCTCTTTATGTGTTCCCATTCCTACTGAAACACCATCTTCTAATACTATTATTTTGTCTGCATTCATTATTGTTCCAATTCTTTGTGCTACAATCAAACTAGTTGCATCTTTTGTGTATTCTTTTAATGCTTTTCTTAATAAAGAATCTGTTTTATAATCTAATGCTGAAAAACTGTCATCAAATATATAAATTTCTGGATTTCTTGCTATTGCTCTTGCTATTGCTAATCTTTGTTTTTGACCACCAGATACATTTGTTCCACCTTGAGCTATATGAGTATCATATTTTTCATCCATTTTTTCAACAAATTCTTTTCCTTGTGCTACTTCTATAGCTTTTTTTATTTTTTCTTCAGATATTTCGCCTTTTCCATTATCACCATATGCTATATTTGAATTAACTGTACCGTTAAACATTACAGCTTTTTGTGGCACATAACCAATTTTATTGTGTAAAAATTCTTGTGTATAATCTTTTACATTAATTCCATCAACTAAAACTTCACCTTCTGTTGCATCATAAAAACGAGGTACTAAGTTAATTAATGTTGATTTTCCACTACCTGTTGAACCTATAAAAGCTACAGTTTCTCCTTTGTTTGCTTTAAAGGAAATATTTTTTAATAAATATTCATCAGCATCTGGATATTTAAATGAAACATTTTTAAATTCAACAGTTCCAACTTCATTTGTTTTATTTGTATTTATATTTCCATCTTTTATTGTTATGTCTGTGTCTAAAACCTCATTAATACGGTTTGCAGATACTTGCGCACGAGGTGACATCATAAATATCATAGCCAACATTAAGAATGACATTATTACTTGCATTGCATATGAACTAAATACAACCATATCTCCAAATAGACCTAGTTTATTAACCATTGAAGCATCTCTTATTAAATATGCTCCTATAAAGTAAATAGCTAAAGTTAAAAAATACATTACTAAATACATTACTGGTTGCATTATAGCAAATTTCTTTTGATTGTACATTTGTTGGTTTGTTAATTTTGTATTAACATCTTCAAATTTATTTTCTTGATAATTTTCTGCATTAAAGGCTCTTACAACTCTAATTCCGGTTAAGTTTTCTCTTGTTACTCCATTTATTTTATCTGTCAATTTTTGAACAATTTTAAATCTAGGCATTACAATTATTGTTAATATTGAAATTACTGTTAATAAAATTAAAACCGCAATTCCAGTTGTCATACTCCATTGCCAACTTTTATTTAATATTTTTGTAATTGCCCATATTGCTGTAATAGGTGCTTTTATCATTAATTGCAAGCCCATTGCAACTAACATTTGAACTTGTGTTATATCATTTGTTGTTCTTGTAATTAAACTGCTTGTAGAAAATCCTTTTACTTCGCTCATTGCTAGGTCTTCAACCTTATCAAATAATTTTTTTCTTACTGATTTTGAAAAATTAGCCGCAACTGTAGCAACTAAATATCCAACAATTACTGCAGATACTAAACTTCCAAATGCGCAACCTAACATATATGCACCATTTTTTATAATATCACTCATTTGACTTCCTTCAGTTTGAACTAATACAGTAATTTCTGACATATAATCTGGCATTTTTAGCTCTAACCATACTTGAACTATAATTAATATTAAACTAATTAGAGCTAAAAACCATTCTTTTTTTGTTAAATTTTTTAATAGTTTTATCATAATTTCATCCTTCCTATATATTAAATATGTAAAATACAAACATTATATTTATATTCTTTTACAAACACTTTCTGTTCATTCAGACATATTTTCTATATTTTCTTTCATTTTATCAATTACATTAGAAAAAATTTTTAAATCTGTTTTTGAAATATCTTTTATTACTATTTTTTCCAATTCATCTAATTTTTTTTCACTTTTTTCAAATATTTCTTCTGCATTTTTATTTAAAATTATTTTTTTTATTCTCGTATCTTCTTTATCTGTAATTCGTGTTATGAAACCATTTTTTTCCATAGTTTTTAAAACACCAGATACTGTTGCTCTTCGTAATTTTAAAACATTTTCTAAATCTCTTTGATATATATCTTCATTTTTATGTTTCAATATATATGCTATTATTTGCATTTGTGTAGGCGTAGGAAATATTTTTTGTTTTTTTAAATTACATTGCTCTGGAATAAATTCCTTTTCATCAATAAACAGTCTTATTATCATTTTTTCTAAAGACCTTATTTTATATAAAGTCTCATGACTTTTCATAAAATCCCCTCTTTTCATTTTTGTAAGTTGCCTTACGTTATATATTATTATCTTTTTTTTAAATTGTCAATTACCTTACAATTTTTTTACTAAAAATTCACATTTAGAGCAAAATAAAAGCATTATGCTAATGCTTTTATAATATTTCTTCATTTAGTTTCTTTTTTAAATTTTCAAATAAATCTATATATTCACTTACAATATATTCATATATTTCTCTTGAAGTTTTTTCATTATACTGTATGATGTATTCATTTGCAAGAATATTCTTCTATTTTATTGGTAATTTCACTATCATTCGTGTTCCTTTTTCTATATTTTTATTATCTACTTTTATTGTTCCTTTATGCAATTTTACTATATTGTATGCTATAGATAAGCCTAATCCCATTCCACCTTTTTCGCGAGCTCTTGATTTTTCTGCTCTGTAAAATCTTTCGAATATATGCTCTTGATCTTGTTTGCTTATGTCTATTTTTGTATCTATCACTTCTATTATACATCTGTTTTCTTTTTTGTATGTTTTTATCTTTATTGAATCTTTTGGCTCTGTATATTTTAAGCTATTATCTAGTAAAATTATTAATAATTCTTTTAATTTATTTTGATCTACATATAATTCCGCTTATGCTTCATCGAAAGCTTGCTTAACTTCGTATTCATTTTCTAATGAATGTTTTATAGTATCTGTTCAACAAGTAATATTTTCATATACCCCTCCTTTTTGTATATTTTACAGCATTATATCATAAAGATATAAAATAATATATTATTTAGAATAAACGTTAATGTTTTCTTAACAAAAAAATCCACTTCATATTGAAGTGAATTTTTTATTTGTTATTTTGTTAAATTATTCTTTTTCTTGTTTATAACTATTGCAGCAACTATTGCTATTACAACTATTATCAATGCCAAACTAACTTTTTCACCTGTTTGTGAGAAAGCTTTATTAGCTACAGATTTATCTGTTTGTTCTCCTGGCCATGTATATTTTACATGTGTTTTGTCTGAATTACCAGTTTTATTTTGATATACAGTAACATCTTCGTCTACTTTATCACCTTTTTTATATGTTTTGCTAATTTTATGATTATCTGTGTCTGGAACTATTGTCCATCCCTCTGGTACCTTATCTGGATCCATTGGTAAATTAGTTTCTATTGTTACTGTTACTTCTTTTGTATCATCTGTTGGTGTTTCAGGATCATATGTTTTGTCTATAATTCTAAATGGCCATTTTATTGATACATTTTGTTCACTTGTTTTATCATCAGATGATGTTAATGTTACTTTTTCTGATACCATTCCATTATCTGTTGAGTTATCATATGTGTCAAATGGATATTGTTTTGCTACTTTTGTTTTATCTTCTGGGTTTGGATAATACCAAGGTTGATCTTTTGATGGTGTATCTGTTACTTCTTTATCATTTACTTTTACTATTTCTTCCTTGTTTTTTGAACTAATTGTAGCAGTTACATCTGCATCTTCTTTTATATTAGTCTCATCATATGATGGCATAAATGTACCATCTTCTGTTTTTCCACCAACATCTTTTGTTCCTATAAATGCTTCATAATTTAGTTCAGTTTCAAATTTATTGTCGTCTGGTACTGGATCTAAAGTTTTATCTGTTACAAGATATACATTGCAATTATATTTTCCGCTATTTGTTTTTTCATATCCATATACCATATAAAAACTTTTATCATTAACGTTTAATTTCCATAATACTGCGGCATCATTTATTCCTAAATTATAATAAAACTGTTCTACTGGAGTCATTTTGCTACCAACGTCAAATAACTTTCCATTTCCAATTATATCTACCTGCTCTGGCACATTAACCATATTTATTCCCAATTTGGCTAATGCCTCTTTTACGTCACTTTCATTTTTAAAATCCTTTTTTTCACCCAATAACGCTGTTCCACCATCTTTTGATATTGTAGAGCTTAATTTAGTTCCATTTTTGCCAATTATTTCAATTTCAGTACTAAATTTTGTGATTTCTTCTGATATTCCTAGATCTGCTTTTTTCTTTATAACCCAATCATTTAAATCTTTAAGCACACTACTATCCATCTCTCCTGCAAAAAAGAATGCAGTATATTGATCAGCTAAATATACATCCGTTGTATCTAAAATATCGTTACTAAATTCTGGAAATTTTTCTCCTGAATATTTAATTACTGTCTCTGTTTTTGATAATTCGTCTATATCTACAAAATGATTTTTTGCTGCCGTATTGAATTCTTCAACACTTAAATTGCCAGCTCCTGCATGAGCAACAATTGTAAGTAAATAAAACGCATTAAAATTTTTTGCTGTTATTATTTTATTAGTATCAACAGCCCTCACTTTTAACGGTATTAGTGTACTAAATACCATACTCATTAAAATAATTAAACTTACTAATTTAAATTTTTTCATTAGATTTTTCTCCCTTCATTTGTTTTATCATAAAAATAACACTACAAAACAAAAAAGTCAATATTTGTATAAATTTGTAATATTTTTGTAATATTGTAATGTTTTTGTAACTTTTTTGTAACATTTTTTATAATTTATTATCTTTTTATTTTTCAATAAATATATTGCCCACTTTATACTTAATTTATTTAAATTTGTAAATTTATTTTTTATCAAAATATTCTTTGTATTTTTTTATTAGTAACAATTTTTTTAAAATTTAATAAGATAAACTGGGGTGATTTTTATGGGTTTAACTTCCTCTTCTTCTGGCAATAATTTAATAAATAGTACTTCTACATTTGATAACTGTGATTTTGTTATTGGTTTGGCGGGTAATCCTAATGTTGGCAAATCTACTATATTTAATAGTTTAACTGGAATGCATCAACACACTGGTAATTGGCCTGGAAAAACTGTTTCAAATGCTTCTGGATATTTTGAATATAATAATAAAAACTTTTTAATTTTTGATATTCCTGGTACATATTCCTTAATGTCAAATTCTGAAGAAGAAGAAATTGCTAGAGATTTTATTTGTTTTCAAAAACCAGATGCAACTATAGTAGTTGTTGATGCTACTTGTTTAGAAAAAAGCTTAAACTTAGTATATCAAACTATGGAAATTACCTCTAATGTAATTGTTTGTGTTAATTTACTTGATGAGGCTGAAAAAAAGGGTATTAATATTAATTTAAATTTATTATCAAAAGAGCTGGGAGTTCCTGTTGTTGGGACAATTGCAAATAAAAAGCATACTTTGGATAAGTTAAAAAGTACTGTTTTTAACTTTTGTATAAAAAAAATACAATTTCAACCCATTTTAGTTACTTATCCTGATAATATTGAAAAAAATATTTTAGAAATTTGTAATAGTTTAAAAGATATTTTACCTGAAAAATATACATATCTTTCTAGATGGATTTCTTTAAAAATTATAGATTATGATTATACTATAATTCAAAGTATAAATGATAAAATTTTTAAATCTAATGCAATAAACGTAAATTCATTAAAATCATCTAATGAGAATACAAAAAATATAATTGTATCTTCTATTGTAAAACAATGTGAACGTGTTGGAAAAAAGGTAATATCTTTTACTCGTAATTCTAAAAATAATGATAGAAAAATTGATAAAATTCTTACTTCAAAAACATTTGGTATTCCAATAATGTTACTTTTTTTAGGCATAATTTTTTGGATTACAATTATTGGAGCTAATTATCCATCGCAATTACTTTCTACTTTTTTTAATTTTTTACAGGATAAATTAATAATCTTGTTTAATAATTTGAATATACCAAGTTTTATTACTAATCCACTAATTTATGGTGTTTATCAAACTACAACTTGGGTAATTAGTGTTATGCTTCCTCCGATGGCTATATTTTTTCCAATTTTCACACTATTAGAAGATTTAGGATTTTTGCCAAGAATTGCTTTTAATTTAGATAAATGTTTTAAACGATGTTGTACTTGCGGAAAGCAAGCATTAACAATGTGTATGGGATTTGGTTGTAATGCAGCTGGTGTTGTTGGTTGTAGAATTATTGATTCAAAAAGAGAAAAAATTATTGCAATGTTGACTAATTGCTTTGTTCCTTGCAATGGTAGATTTCCATTTTTAATTACAATTGCCACAATTTTTGTTGGTGGATTATTTAGTGGTGTTTTTTCATCTTTGGTAGCAACTGCAACAGTTCTTCTTATTGTTTTACTTGGTATTTTTATGACAATTATTGTTTCAAAATTCTTATCAAAAACAATATTAAAAGGTAAACCTACATCTTTTGTATTAGAGCTCCCACCTTATAGAAAACCACAAATTGGAAAAGTAATTGTTCGTTCAATTTTTGATAGAACAATATTTGTTCTAGGTAGAGCTTTAGCTGTAGCTGCACCTGCAGGTTTAATAATTTGGTTATTAGCCAATTTACATATTGGTGATATAACATTGTTATCATTTGTAGCAAATATTTTAGACCCATTTGCAAAACTTATGGGATTAGATGGATATATTTTAACGGCTTTTATATTAGGATTACCAGCTAATGAAATTGTATTACCAATTATTTTAATGTCATATCTTGGTGATAGTACTCTTGTTAATTTAGAAGATACTTTTTCAATTGGTAATATTTTAATTCAACACGGATGGACTTTTATTACAGCAATAAATGTTATGATATTTTGTTTATTACATTTTCCTTGTAGTACCACTTTAATTAGTATAAAAAAAGAGAGCCGGAAGTTTAAAATGGTGTGTGCTTGGTTTTGTAATTCCAACTGTTTGTGGTATAGTTTTATGTATGTTTACTAATTTAATTTGGAATTTGTTTGTATAAAATTTTTATAAAAAAACAGCGATTGAATAAACCAATCGCTGTTAATCCACTTACTGTATCTTTTTATTTCTACTTTCTTTTAAATATGCGTGTTTTTCCATCGTCACTGTTCTGTTCGTCAGAACTAAAATCAAATGTATCTTCCGCGCATTCACTTACATCTGTTTTTGGCATAGTTCTATAAATATCCGTTTCAGTATTGGTATATCTATTTCTGTATACTTGCTGTTTATTAGGATTTTGATTGCCATATACCGTCTTTCCAACATTTCCATTATTATGAGAATCTACTTTTGGAATATATATCGTGTTTTCATCATCAGAATTTTTTGCTTTTGAATGATGATTTACGTGTTGTTGTACATTAACTTTCTCTGGATAATCATAGCTATAGTCATCCTCATAACCATTATAGCTTAATTTGCCATTGTCATCGATGTACTCATTCGAATAGGAATATTTAACTTTTTTCCGCTTCTTTTTTCTGTTCAATTTTAACTTACTAAATAACTCAGAAATAAGACCTTTCCTTCTTTTAGTATTTCTCTTCTGTCGAAAACTTCTTCTGCTACGAGTTTTTTTTGCATTGTTGCCGTATTTTTTTGGCGATTTTCTTTGTTGATTTCTCCGCTTGTGTCTTCTTAAGTACTTGTATAAGATACTTACAATTTTTTTAACAAGCCAACAAAAAATTATTACCATCAAAACATCAATTACCATTGTAATGACTGTATTTACGGTTTTCTCATCTACGGCGTTTGATTCGAATATGCTTTTAATTCTGTCATTCTGTTCAAAAATTAAAAGCTTGTTGTTGATGAATTGGTTTAATGTAGAGAAAACTCCTTTAAACCAAACCAAAAACTTCTCCATATGCTTTCTTCCTCCAAAGTGTTACAGTAAATGAATTCATGATTTTACTTCTCGTAAATCACTATAATATAATACAGTTTTTATTATGTTATGTCAAGTATCATTCGTTTTTTAAATTTTTATAAAAAACTCTTACACGCTCAAAAAAAAATATGCTATAATAAAATTTAGCTAAAAAATAGTTTACATATTATATATGTATCTATTTACATTAGCAAAATAATGAAAAGGAGTTTTTATATGAAAGAAACAAGATTACCTCAAAATGGAAAAGAAGGTTTACTTTATGGTAGTATTATTTGCTTAATAACAGTTATTGTAATGCTTATGCTAAATATAGGAACTGCATTTGGTGGATTAACTAAAGATGCATTTTTAGTTATTGTAAAAATGTTGCCAGTTATTTGGATTGTTGCAATGCTAGTAGAATCACTTATTGTTGGTAAAATAGCCGAAAAATTAGTTAACAAATTTACTATGCCTTCAGATGGATTTAATACACACATATTATTTAACATATTATTTTGTGTAACTGGTATGTCAGCAATCATGACAATATTAGGCTCTTTAATAGGTAATGGTATTAGTTTTGAACCTTTTTTAACATTTTTTTCACATTGGCCACGAAACTTTTGTGTTGCTTTTTGGTGCGAAATTTTATTTGCTCAACCAACAGCTAGATTTGCAATGAAATTACTTCATCAATATAAAGAGCATAAATTACCATTAGTAGAATCAATTAATGAACCAGATTCAATAAGTGAAGATTTATCAGAATAAAAAATAGGCAAAAGGAAATTATCTCTTTTGTCTATTTTTTATTTTATCATTTAATAAATTTTCCAGTAATCATTTTTACTATCCCTTTATTCATTAACATTGCATATATAACAGTCAATAATAATGCAATCGCTTGGAATATTACATTATTTGAATAATACGATACAAATACTACTAATGTAATTAATATAGTCATTGTTAAATCTTTTGAGTGTTTTAATTTTACAAACTCTCTCATTTTATTTTTTCTATACCAGTATAAAAAGATTGATGATAACAATGTTGATAACGCTGCTGCATATATTCCTATAAATTTAATTAGTACTATATCTACAACAAGATTAATTATAGCAGATACAAGTGTTGTAGTTCCGATTATTTTTGTTCTTTTGTATGCACTAAATATCCCACCATAAAAACTTGCCATATTAGAAAAATATACAGAAAATACTAGTATTGGAATATATAAATATGCTTCTTTATATCCCCCATTAATTAAAATTCCAAATATAAATGGAACTACTGCAATAACTCCTACTGTTGCTGAATATACTATATTTTTTAATGATGTGTATATTCTATTATAATATTTATTACTATCATCTTCATGAAGTGCCTTTGCTGCTGATTCTTTCCATGCTATTGCAAAATAATTATATACTGTATTTATTATTGTTGGAAATTTATTTGATACAGCATATATACCATTACTTGCTGGACCTAAAGCTGATGTTATTATTACTCTGTCTGACAAATTTATTATTGTCCATGATAAGCTGTGTGGAATTAATGGTATTGAGTATACAAGCATTTCCTTCATTAATTTTTTATTTATTAATTTTACATCAATAAATTTCAATAAATGAACATTTGCTGATAAAAATACAACCATTACCATATTAGCAATAATTACTGATAATAGTAAACCATCTACTTTTAAATTTGTTCCTAATATAAATACTATATTTAAAACTATTGTTATTACACTTAAAATAAAATTAGATAAAGAATATAATTTTATTCTTCCTAAACCTCTTACTAAAGCATTCATTAATGCCATAAGTACAACTGCTATAACATACGGTATAAACAGTTTTGTTGTATTAATTGAAAATATTTTTATTACTGCAAATATAATTACACATGCTATTGCAAGTGTTGTAAGTATTGTTATTACAGTTTGCGTTATAATACTTTTTTCTTCTTTTTTATTTTTAGCATCTATTAAAAATCTAAACATAGATTCTTCTAATGTTAATGTTATAAATGGTGTTATAAATGTTATTATTGTTATTATTAAATCATAATTACCATACTGCTCTGTTGTTAATTTAGCTGTATATAATGACACTAATAAAAAAGATACTATTTGAGTACTAAACTTTCCAATTGCTATTATAAAAGTATTTTTTATTAATTCCTTTTCTTGTTTCATTTACAATCCTTTCTCCTTTCAAAATTAACCGCCTAGGCAAAATTTTATCATATTGAATTTTAAATTACAATAAAAATTATATAAATAAAATGTATTTTGTTTGCTATTTTTATTGTAAAAAATTGTTTTTTATGTAATAATTGTAACATAAAATAAATAAAGGAGGATTTTTTATGAAAAAAGCAATTATTATAATTGTGTCAGTCTTGGTTGTAGCCATTGCTACTTGTACTGGTTTATATTTTTTTACAGATGTTTTTAATTTTATAAAACCAGCAAGTGCTAACTTTTCAAGCCAAGCAAAAAAATTATTAGGAACAGATAAGGATAACAAATATTCAGATTATGAAGCTATGTTAAAGAAATTAAAAATATCAGATAAATCATATACTTCAAATGCTGACATTAGTATGAACGTATCTGTACCAAGTTCAATTGTTGACTCTTCAACACAAAAATTAATCAACTCATCAAAGATAAAATACAATGGTAGCTATGATGCAAATTCAAAAGCTATGTCAAACAATGTTGGATTGTATAAAGACAATAAAGAATTTTTAACACTTCAACTTGTTCAAAAAGACCAAACTGTAAGTGTAGGATGTAAAGACTTATATGATAAAACATTAAATTTTGATTTATCAAAATATGATGAATTCTGCCAAAAGAATAATATTACTGCAGATGAAGAAACAAAAGCTTCTATTGATGCTTTAAAGTCTATGAAAGATTCTAATTATACTGATTTTCTATATGATCTTTTATATCTTTCAGAAGATGATTTTAACTCTTTAAACAAAACTTATGGAAATTTATTATCAGACCTTATAAGTAAAGATAATTATTCTACTAAGAAAAACGAAAAAATTACAGTTGGAGGAGACGATATAAAAACTACAGCCTACTCTTTAACATTATCTGGTGAAGATGCATACAATTTTATTAATAAATTAGTAGACTTAGTAAAAAATGACGATACTACAAAAAAATTAATTATTGATAAATATAATATCTTAAAGAAATACAATACTTCATTAATTTCAGCATATGATGAAGTAGAAGCTAAATCTGCAAACCAAAATACTGAGCTTCCAGATTTAACTGTTGATAATATAAATTCATTTTTAGATGATTTAGTTAAAGATTTAGAAAAATCTAAAGATGATTTTACAAGCTCAGATAAATGTTTACAATTTACTATATATTCTGACAAAAAAAGTGAACCTGTAAAATTTGAAATATCAGTTTTAGATGATAAAAAAGATAAAGAAGGAAAAGTTGTTTTCACAGAGGAATTATCAGATGGAAAAAATAAATACACTGTTAATATAGAAAATATTAATAAATTATCTGGTAGTAAAACTAAAGAAGATACTACTGATGACACTTATTCAAATACTGTAGATGATATATTAAAAAATTCTTCATCATATACAAATGCATTAAATACAACTAAATCTACAACTTCATCAAATAAATCAAAAACAACATCTTCATTATCTACTACATTAGATCAAATTGCAGATTCAATTTCTGAACTTGTAATTGAAGATTCTTACAAAAAAACTGATGATTCAAGAAAAGGTACTATAACAATATCTGCAAAAGCTTCTGGATCTAAGCAAGAAATGTTAAAAATAGATTATGAAAATATTAACTCTAAATCAGAATATAAAACAAGTTTCTCTATTTCTAGTCCATTAAAATCATCTATATCACTTGACTATACTTATGATATAACAGGACTTGATAAAGATACTCAAGATATAAAATTAGAGCTATCTGGAAAATATACTTCTTTATATTCAGCAAAAATATCAGCAACAGGTTCTATTACATATGGAAAATCAAATATTCCAGAGCTAACTGCTGATAACTCTGTAGATGTATTTAGTTTACCACAAGCTGATTTACAAAAAATTGCTTCTGATATAGTTACAAAAGCTTCTGATACTTTACCTGCAAAATTATCACTTTATGGAGTTACAGTAACAAAAGAAGATATTTTATCAATATTACCAGCAAATACAGCAACACCAGATACAACACTACCAGATGCAGAAACACCTGTTGTAACTCAACCTGCTGCTTAATAAAATAAAAGAAAAATCTTCATGATGAAGATTTTTCTTTTATTTTTTATTATTTTCTTCTCGAACACCATTATACTCTTTTATAAAATACAATGGTCTATTTTTTGTTTCATTAAATATTCTTCCTAAATATTCTCCCATTATTCCAAATAACATTATTTGAATTCCAGCAAAGAATAATACTAATAATATTATCGCTTGAAAAGCTTGTATTGCAACACTTTGTGTTATGCATTTTATTATTACATATATAAAATAAACTATTAATGCTAAAAATGTTGGTATTGATAAATATGTTGATATTCTTAATGGTGATGTTGTAAATGATGTTATTCCGTCTATAGCCAAATCCATTAATTTTTTATAATTCCATTTTGTTGTACCTGCGATACGTGGGTCACGGTCAAATAATACTTCTTTCTTGTTATATCCAATCCAACTAAACATGCTTTTTGAACATCTTTGTGTTTCTCGTAGTTGTTTTAATGCATTTACACATCTTCTATCTAATAACCTAAAATCGCCTGTATCTTTTTGAATTTCCACTCTTGTTAGGCTTTGTAATACTTTATAATACATTTTTGATGTGAATTTTTTTAAGAATGTCTCTCCTTTTCTTGATTTTCTTCTAGCATACACATCATCATATCCCTCTTCCCAGTATTTTATTAATTCTGGAATTAACTCTGGTGGATCTTGTAAATCTGCATCTATAAATATTACACAATCACCTTTTGCATAGTCTAAACCTGCTATCATTGCTACTTCTTTTCCAAAATTTCTTGAAAAATCTACATAACTTACTCGTGCATCTTTTTCTCTTAGCTCTTTTATTATTTTTAACGTATTATCTTTACTTCCGTCATTTATAAACAACATTTCAAATTCGTAGCTTTCTAAATTTGATATTACTTTATTTAATCTATCATATAATAAAGGTAATGATTCTTCTTCATTATATGCAGGTATTATTATTGATATTTTTTTCATAATTTTTCTCCTTTTGCTTTATATTTTATATAATAGCATATTTAGAATAATTATTCAATTTTTTCACTAAAATTTCACCATTGGTTGTTCATTATTACAACATCAATATATTTTACTTTATAACAAAAAAAATAACTTTAAGAAATATCATCTAAAAGTTATTTTTTTGACTTAATATAATTTATTAGTTTTGACTCATTTCAATATAATGCCATGAATCTTTGCACATATCATCTAGATTTTTTTCAGCAACCCATCCTAGCTCTATTTTGGCTTTTGCTGGGTCTGCATAGCATTTTGCTATATCACCTGATCTACGAGGTGCTATTTTATATTTTACTTCTTTACCTGTTGCTTTTTCAAATGCTTTTACCATATCTAAAACACTATAACCTGTTCCTGTTCCTAGATTATATATAAATAAACCTTCGTGCTCTTTGTCAAGTTTTTCAAGTGCTTTTACATGTCCTTTTGCTAAGTCTACTACATGTATGTAGTCTCTTACACCTGTTCCATCTGGAGTATCATAGTCGTTTCCGAATACTGATAGCTCTGGTAAAATTCCGGCTGCAACTCTTGCTACATATGGCATTAAGTTATTTGGAATTCCTTGTGGCTCTTCACCTATTAATCCACTTTCGTGTGCTCCTACTGGATTGAAGTATCTTAGTATGCAAATATCCCAAGAGTTATCTGAATTGTATATATCTTTTAAAATTTGCTCTATAAATAGTTTTGTTGTTCCATATGGATTTGTTGTTCCTCCTGTTGGAAATTCCTCTGTTATTGGTACGGTTGCTGGGTCTCCATATACTGTTGCTGATGAGCTAAATATAAATTTTTTACAATTGTGTGCTCTCATTACATCTAATAAAACTAGAGCTCCTGAAATGTTGTTCATGTAATATTCTATTGGTTTTTTTACTGATTCTCCAACTGCTTTGTATCCTGCAAAATTTAAAACTGCATCTATTTTATTTTCTGTGAATACTTTGTTTAGCTCTTCTTTATTTGAGTAATCCATTTCGTAAAACTTAAAATCTTTTCCTGTTATTTGTTTTATTTTGTCTAGTACTTCTGGTTTGCTATTTGAAAAGTTATCTATAATAACGATTTCCTTTCCTGCGTTTAATAATTCGACTGCTGTGTGGCTACCAATGTAACCAGCTCCGCCTGGTAATAAAATTGCCATAATTCATACCTCCTTGTTTTTTTGAATTATATAGCAATTTTTATTTAATGGCAAGTATTTTGGTATTGTTTTTTGTTATATTTGTGGAGAGATAATTTTATTATTTCTTGGCTTTTTGTTCACTATAGTGAACAGGAAGTAAATTAATATTTCTTTTATTATTAAACTTATATACATAATTAAAATACTCCTAACATAAACTCATGTAGTTTTTTTTAGACAATGAAGGTAAAAATAAAATGCAAATTTTTACAAAAAAATGAATTTACTTTTCTTTTTATTTTGTGTTGCTTGTCGTTCACTATAGTGGAATGGTATTTGTAAAAAAGAATAGTTCCGATTGATGACCATTGTAGGTGTGTCAAAGAGAACCATCTTTTTGTTGGTAATTTTAGATAAATTTTTACTTTTTTCTTTTACAATAGACTTTTAATCTCCTCTTTTGTTAATCCAGTTAATTCAGCTATTAAATTTATATCCATTTTCTTCTCTAGCATTTTTTGAGCAATTTTCAAGTTTGCTTTTTTCTCTCCTTCTGCTTTTCCTTCCACTAATCCTTTTGCTTTTCCTTCTGCTAATCCAGCTTCTAGTCCTTTTTGTTTCATTTCGGACATTGCACTATTGTAGTCATATCTTGCCCAATCTTCGGCATCTGCTAATTGTTGTACTTCTTCATCTGCATTTAATAATCGTAGTTGTTTTACTGCCTCTTCTAATTCTGCTCTTGTTCTTGCCATATCTTGTACCTCCTTCCCATATGGATTTATAAAAAACTCTAGCCACGGGTCTATTTCTCCCGTTTGCTTTTTGTGTCTTTTGTATTTTTCTAGCTCTAGTATATGTACTTCTGTATTCTTTGTTAATATTTTTTCTCTGTGATTTTCTTCCCTATAATGCCACACTGTGTGATATTCTTGTATGTTTTGTAAATTTGGAAAATCTTCTTCCATTAATACTACTAATACTGTTCTTTTTAGCTCTTTATAATCTTCTTTTACCTTAATATCTGCTACATATGTTTTTGATAGATATGCTATAAATCTATCTGGTAAATAATCATATGCTTTTCTTTGCATTTCTACTATGTACTTTTGAAGATATTTATCTTTTGCTATTAAATCTGCTACCATTTGCTTATCTTTTGGTCTTTCTTTTAGTAATTCTAATTTGAAGTTTGTTGATATTTCTTCAATTTCTTCTCCTGTTATGTGCTCTAAAAAACTTTTTGTTATTCTTTCGTTCCCTGAATTTCCTAACAAACATTTGAATATTACATCGTTTGTTGGTAAGTATTTGGGTTTTGAATTATTTGCCAATTTTTCTGTCATAGTTTTTCCTTTCTTTTATTTTAACATATTAGTTAAATTTTGTGCAATAGTTTAAGTGTTTTTTTACTTATGTTGTTTGGAATTTGATTTAGACTTGTGGAAAATTTAAACTGTAGTATTGCATTTGCTTTTTTTGTGAATTTTTTGATTTAAATCATTTTGAAATATAAAATTATTAGAAATTTGTTAAAATATTCTATGAATTTATAAAAATTTTATGAAAATTGTAAATTGTAGTGAGAATATAATTTTTTTATATCTTATTTTAATTTCTTATTTAATATTTGTAGCTCAAGTTTGCTTAAACTATTGCATTGCTTATGCTTTTGGAGATATTTTAGAATTTAAATTTTTGAATAAAATTTATGAGCTTTAAATCTGCTCTGAATTAAATAAAAAAATATTTTGCATTAAGCTTTTAACTTGTATGTATTTTATACCGAATTCATTTATTTTGCAAGGAAAATCGTAAGACAAAATTCGAGTTTTTTCGTATTGTGGAGAGGTAATTTTATTAATACTATGAAGCTCATAATACTTCTAACATAAATTCGTATAGTTATTTTATGAAAGAAATAATCTCAAATTATTATATTTTTTATAATTCAGATCCATTTCATATTATTTTTTTACTAACCTTTAGTATAAAAAAATCAAAAATCATAATTTTTAATGATTTTTGATTTTAAATATTTTTTTACAGTATTTTTTATTTATTCAAACCATAGAACCATGGTCCTTGACCATCTTTACCAGATGTTGAACATCCAGCCATATATGAATCAATAACCTTTGCAATATTTGTGTCTTCTCTAGGTGTACTTGATGTTTTAGTAAATTTGTTATTTTCACTGTCACTAAAACTTCCATCACTATTTAAGTTAAATTTTAAAACTTCATTACATAAACTTGCTGATGGATCATTTCCAACTAAAACAACACTATTCATAGTAACTTGGTTTTCATTAATTGTATAGTATCCTACATAATGAGCATCTGTATCCCCACATTTATAATATGCAGAAAAAGTTCCTTCCTTACTTAACACTATTGTATAATTCATGTAAACCGGTTCTGAATTAGTTCCTTCATTCATATTAATTTTTTGAGATTCATATGTTCCCTTTAAACTATCATATGTTTGAGTACTATTTTCTTTTGTTTTTTCATTTTTTGATTCATTTAAATTACTTTTATTTTCGTTTTCTTCATTTTTTGATTCATTTGAATTATTATTTTCATTTTTTGATTCCATTGCAGCTACTTTACTTTCTAATTCATTTGTTCTACTTTTTTCTTTTTGAAGATTATCAAAAAGAAACCATCCTCCAACTCCTAATATAGCAATTATTAAAATAACTATTAAGCATATAACTACTTTTTTCATAACTCTTCCTCCTTTTAGCTTTTGTAAAAAAATATTTATTATGAATTCATTATAACAAAAACGTAAATTTTTTCAATGTATTTTTTCAAAAATATTCCATCTTAAATTAAGTACTATAAAAGGAACTGCAAATCTTTACAAAAAGTTGCAGTTATTTTTCTTTTTATTTTGTGTTGCTTATCGTTCACTATAGTGGAATAATATTCGTAGAAATGGACGGCTTTCTTTGACAACCATTTGTTGGTGTGTCAAAGAAAGCCGTCCCACCATTTTATCTTATTTTTTCAAAGTAAAATATACAGTATATTCTCCAACTCTCTCACTACCATTGTCTACTAATTTTAATTCATTATTTTCATTTACTAAATTAATTATAATTGCTTCTCCTGTTTTGCTTACTAATTTAAATGACTCATTATTTATTATAGTATATGTTCCTTCTTCGCTTCCATCTCCCATTGATGCTCCCATGTAATATGTGTATGTTCCATCTTCTTTTATTTTTAATGCATCTGTTTCTGCTTTATATGATGAACCATAAACTACTTTTAAACTTACTTCTTTATTATTTTTATCTACTGCTTTATATGGTTTCCATTCTCCTACAATATTATCTATATTTACAATATTGTTATCTATTTTTTCTTCTTTTCCTGTTGCCATTTGTGATTGATCTATATTGTTTATTGTTTGGCTTTCTTTATTAAATAAATTACATTTTATTGCTGCAAATGTTCCTACTCCAAAAACAATTACCAAAGATGCAGCAATTGCCACTATTTTTTTTACTTTTTTACCACTCTTTATCTTGTTGCTACTCTCATTTTCATTATTTACTTTTTTCATAATCATTCCCCCTAACTCTTCTGGAACTTGAATATTATCAATATATTTTTTTACTTCGTTTGTTATATACTTATCATCAAATTCATTCTTCATATTATAAAATCACCTCCTATTCGCTTAATAATTTTCTTAACTTTTGCATTCCATTATAATATATGGTCTTTACTGTACTTACTGATTTTGATAATGTATTTGAAATATCGTCAAATGTGTATTCTAAGTATAATTTCATTACTAAAATTAATCTAACTTCTTCATTTAATTTGTTTAATGCTTGATTAATATTCAATTTTTCTATTTGCATATCATCTGTATTTTTTATGCTTGCAGATTCATCATACTCTGATATATATGTTATTTTAGAATTCTTTTTTATAAAATCTCTACACTCATTTATTGCTATTCTTGTTATCCACGTATTAAAAAACTCATTATGTTTTAATTTTTGCATTTGCGTATATGCTATATATATTACTTCATCCAATACTTCAATTGTATTTTCTCTGTTCTCCAAAATTGCATATATTGTTTTATATAAAGAATTTTTAATATTATCAATTATTAATGGAAAAACATCTTTGTTTCCAGACTTGAATTCGTCTATTAACTTTTCTTGCTCATTTGTTATTTGACTCATTTTTTTACTCCTTTCTTTTTTTATTAGACTTTTTTGTTGATGAAAAAGTTTTATTTTTTTACAAATTATAACATTTTTTATATTTTGTAGTGAAATTTTACAAAAAAAATAAACTAGCTAAGAAATTTTTATGCTTTTCTTAGCTAGCTTTTCTATATTTATCATGTATTTTTTTCTTTAGCTCTTAAGTATAATTTTTCACCAATATAATCTATCCCATCTATAGCTAAAGCTAAATATATTGGAAACATTGTTAGTATATATCTTGATCTATTTTCCCATATTAGTAAAAATACGATAATTCCTACCATTGAAATTGATAATATATATTTATAACTTGTATAATCTTTTTCTTTTATTAATTTAATGCAACTAAAGATTATTAAAATTAACAATGTTAAATGCATTACTTGTGGAAAATATTTATAAACATTTGAATATTTTCCGTCATTTAATATGCATTCATGAATTATATTTTTATTTACTGGGTTTCTACTCAGTTTTGCTGGTGCATAATATGTTCCATCAGTCCATGCATATTTTAATTTTACAGTTAAATGTTTAATAAAATCATTGCAAGTATAATTCCTCATAATTTCATTTATTTTTAATCTATCCGCTTCTCTTTTTTCTGAATAACTATTATACGAAAGCGTATAATTTAAAAGTTCTTCGTTATAACTTCCATTATCAACTAATCCCATCATAATCCAATGTTCAATTGGCATTTTATAGATTCCTGTGTTAGATGACTTATTTAATTGCGTATTCATAATAGTTGAAAATCCTAATAATACGACTACAGCTGTTATACCAGTAATACAATAATTTTTTAATGTTTTTTTATCTATTTTGGTAAGAATTTGGTATACAACTATTGCTATAGCTATAAAAATGCTTGTAATTTTTACTTTCCAAGCTATAGCTAAAATTATTCCCATTATAATTAATAAAATATTTTTCAATGTTGTTTTATTTTCATTTTCTTTTAAAATTAAAAATAAGAATAATATTAATGTTGAAAAAAACATTGATAAAGAATCTGTATAATATATTGCACAATGCATATATAATGGTGTTGTAAATAAACATATTATTAATGCTAATAGTGCCTTTGATTTATTGTAAATTTTATTTATACAATAATATAGCAAGATTACTGTGGCTGTTATTATTAATGAATTAAATAATGTTGCTATAGTTATAAAATCACTGCATTTAAATATGTAGGCTATTTTAAATACAACTATATATATGACAGTAATCATTTGATTATTTGGATATTGTAATAAATATCCTGCTCCTATATCTTCACTTCCTATTGTATAGTTTTTGGCTATATTAAATACATCTCCCATATCCCACGATGGATTTACTTTTAGTAGCTGTCCTAATACTATTGATAATATTCCAAATAGTGAAAATAACACTATATGTATGTATTTTATGTGCTCTATTTTTGAAATTATTTTTTTACTTGTAAATATTAATAGAGCTAAATATATTGCTATTCCTATTATAAGGTAGATTGGATTAAATTGATATATTATTGGGTCGTAGTTTAGTATTGCGTTTTGGATAATCCAGAAAAGAATTGACGATAGTAGGATTGGAAAGATTTTTTTTATATTATTTTTCATAGTTGGTCTCCTTTACTTTTTGATATTATATAATTTTTTTATTTTAATAACAATACTCTAATAAATTTTATTTTACACATTATATTTTTTTACTAATCCTATTATAATATATTATAATTCTAACATTTCTGTAAAATAAAACAAGCAAAGAATATCTTAATTTTCTCCGCTTGTTTTTATATTAATTATTTTAACCATTCAGGATTTTCTAAATACCAGTCTATTGTTTTTATAATTCCATCTTCAAATTTTGTTTTTGGTTCCCATCCTAGTTCGTTTTTTATTTTTGTTGGATCTATTGCATATCTGTAATCGTGTCCTTTTCGATCTTCAACATGCTCTATTAATGATTCTGGTTTGTTTAAGTGTTTTAGTATTAATTTAACAATTTCAATATTTCTTTTATCATTATGACCACCTATATTGTATCTTTCTCCTGCTTTTCCGTTGTGTAACACTAGGTCTATTGCTTCGCAGTGATCTTCTACATATAGCCAATCTCTTATGTTTAAACCTTCTCCATATACAGGTAGTTTTTCGTCTTTTAAAGCTAATTTTATCATATGAGGAATTAGTTTTTCGTTGTGTTGATATGGACCATAGTTATTAGAGCAATTTGTAACACTTACATTCATTTTAAATGTTTCGTGATATGCAAATGCTATTAAATCAGAGCTTGCTTTTGATGCTGAATATGGACTATTTGGTTTTATTGGAGATGTTTCTGTAAAATATCCTTCTTCTCCCAAAGTTCCATATACTTCATCTGTTGATATATGTACAAATTTATTTTTGCTACCTTCTCCCCATACTCTTTTAGCTGCTTCTAATAATGTGTGTGTTCCTAACACATTAGTTTGAGTAAATACAAATGGCGTTTTTATACTATTATCAACATGTGATTCAGCTGCAAAATGTACAACAGCATCGATACTATATTTTTCAAAAGTTTCTAAAACTTTATCTAAATCACAAATATCACCTTTTACAAATGTAATTTTATCTTGTACTTTTTTTAAATTATCCATATTTCCAGCATAAGTTAATTTGTCAAATACTATAATATTGTAATTTGGATGTTTGTTTACCATAAATTCTGCAAAGTTACTTCCTATAAATCCTGCAGCACCTGTTACTAATATATTTTTCATTGTTATTCTCCTTAATAATTATAAATTTTAATTTTATTTACAATACCTTAATAGGTTTTATTAACTGTATGACAAATTAAATTAGAATGTATTATAATTTTTATATTCCTGTAAAATATAGACATGCAAAGAATATCTTATGTTTTCTCTGCTTTTTCTGCTATTGTAATTAATGAGATCTTCTTTTGAATTTATATTTTAACTAAGTATCCCCACAAACTCATATATTGCATTAAGTAAAAAAGCTCTATTTTTCATTATATATTACCCATGGATACTTTTGATTTATTTTTTCTATATTTCTGCCACTAAGAACAACCACACCAAAATTCTCTGAATTTTCATCTTTTATAACATTCATTGAACTGACATTTTTTGCCACTATTACTCTTTCTATAATATTATTATTTTCGTATCCTTCTCCATTATATTTTATTAAATATACTTCTCCATTAGAATATAATTCTAATCTATTCATTGAAGCACTAGGAAATCCTAATGGACTTTCAGATGATATTACTTGTGGAATATCATCTCCTTTTGATGCATCTTTTTTATTATAATAACTACCACCTATTCCTACTATAATTCCAATTATAATTACACTAATAATAAAAATATTTCTAAACTTCATATTACTTATCTTCCTTGCCCTAAAATTATTGTTGTTGATAATAGTAAATATTACAATCAACATTTGTATTTATTCCATTAACTGTTCCACAATCAGTATACTGCCACATTACATATTTCCCCTTATATTCTGATGGTTTTTTTAATGGATCTTCTTGTGTAGCACCTGTGTAATTTGCTAACCATATTTTATATTCAGACAATTGATTAATATCTATTTTGTTTTTTATCCACCATGGACTTGCGTAAATTAATGTTTTATATCCGTTATTTGTTATTGTTCTACAAAAACCTTTTATTGCATCAGTTCTTTCTTGAATTGAAATATTGTCAGCTCTCCCGTTTTGATTTGGCGATGATGAATATTCTGTATCGAAAGCAACAGGATATGTAATATTATATTTTTTTATTAATTCTATTGTATATTCCGCTTCCTTAATTCCTTCATCTTCATTTTTAGCTTGACTAAAGAAGTAAACACCCACATCTAAACCTGCTGATTTTGCCCCCTGAATATATCCATCAAACATACTATCCTCATTTAAAGACCCTGATTGACCATATCCTCTAAATCCAGCTCTTAACATTACAAAATCTATACCATCTTTCTTTACCAAATTCCAATCAATTTTTCCTTGATATTTTGAAACATCTATACCAACTTTAATATCAGGATGTTCTTTTTTAAAGTTAGCACTACGCCCTTCATCAACAATTTCATTTTTTGTAGTATTACTAAATTTAAATTTTTGATTATTACCTGATGTATAGTTCCAACATAGAATATTAGTACCGTTTTTCATTTCACTATTAGCCACATCTATATACAAATTATTGCATTTGGATATTATATTATAATATCCATTTCCAGCATATTTTATAATCCATTGTTGATTTCTGTTTCCATTATATTCATATTGTATAACTCTTGTTCCATTATATTTATAACCTCCATAAACGTCTAAATATTTACCAGAACTCACACATTTTATAGAAAAGCAATTATTTTCCAGCTCTTTTATTTCATACTTTTGATTATTACCTCCATTATTACTCCATAATTCTATATTTGTTCCATTCAATCTTGAATCAGCTGTTACATCTAGTACATAGGAATCATTTATTGTTGATGTAATTGTGTATATCCCACTTTGAAGCTTATGTTCATTTTCTTTTTTTAGTAAAAATTTTTGATTTTCCCCTCCATTCGCAGTCCAAGTTAATATATTTGTTCCACTTTTGGCCACTCCACCTTCTACATCTAAATTTAATCCATTACATTTAGATGTTATATTATAATATCCATCTTTATCTTTCTTTATACACCACTTTTGATTATCTCCACCATTATATTCATACTGTTGTACATTGGCACCGTTATTTTTCAATCCATATGCAACATCTAAATATTTACTCGAATTGTAACATTGAATTGTATAATAATTATTTCCTATATTTCTAATATAAAACTTTTGATTATTTCCATCATTATTCATCCAAATTTCTGTATTGGCCATATTATACATAGAGTCTCCAGATATATCTATTAATAGATTATTATTCAATTTTGAGTGTATTGTATATAAACCATCTTCTATATATTCATTTTCATTTATCTCTACTGCATAACTTATATCTATGCACTTTATAATTCCCATGAAAAATATAAAAATTATTATTGCACAAATTTTTTTTTTCATCTTTCTACCACCTTTCAAAATAACATAAACTTTAATTACTTACTATATTTACTTTATCATAAACAGTTTTAATACGCAATTACTTTTTTAAATTTATAATTGGAAAAATTTAAAAAAGTTTAATATTTATTAATATAATAAATATCACAACATATCCTTTTATCATAAAGAATATATTGTGATATTTAACTCAATTAATTTTACTATTTTATATTTATTTTTTTATCAATTATATATTGCGGCCTTTGCTTTGTTTCATCATAAATTCTTCCGATATATTCAGCAATTATCCATAAAGATAATAGTTGAACTCCTGAAAATAATGTAATTGCAACCATTATAGAAGTCCACCCAGCTGTTAAATTTCCCCAACTAAATATATAAGATAATATTGAATATATTAATATTACTAAAGAAATTAATATTGATATTATTCCTAATCCACCAACCAATTTTAATGGTTTAGTTGAAAATCCTATTATACCATCTGAAGCCAATTTAAGCATTTTCTTTAATGGATATTTTGTTTGCCCTGCAAAACGTTCTTTTCTTTCATATTCAAAGGCACATTGTTTATAACCCAGCCAGCTCCATAATCCTCTCAAAAATTTATTATGTTCAGGTAGATTGTTCATTTGATCAACTATTTTCCTATCAACTAGTCTAAAATCTCCTGTATCTTTTGGAATATCAACATCAGATAATGCATTTAGAGTTTTATAAAACATTTTTGCTGTAAGTAACTTAAATTTAGACTCACCATCCCTAGTTTTCCTTTTTCCATATACAACTTCATTTCCTTCTTCCCATAATTTTAGCATTTGAGGAATCAATTCTGGAGGATCTTGCAAATCAGCGTCTATTATTACTACTACATCCCCAGTTACTTCCTTTAATCCAGCTGTAACAGCACATTGATGGCCAAAATTTCTAGCAAAAGACAATACTTTCACATTTTTATCACTTTCAGCAATTTTTTCTAAAATCTGAAGTGTTTTATCTTTACTTCCATCATTTACACAAATTATTTCATAATCATAATCTATTATACTTTTTAATACTTCTGACATTCTTTCATAGCATTTCTGTGCTACTTCCTCTTCATAATACATAGGTATAACAACTGATATTTTTTTTCTATAATTCATTTTTACTCCTCTTTTCTCCTTTTTATTTTTGAACAAACTTCTATTCCATTTAATTGATTTATCAATAATAATGGAATAATATTTACTAAATATCTTGATCTATTTTCCCATACAATTAAAAATAACATTACACCTAGCATTGTTATTAATGAGACTGTATCTTTAGAAGTAAAGTCATTTCTTTTTATCTTTGATTTTATATTAATTATTATAAATATTAACATTGAAAAATGCATAACTTGAGGAATATACTTATAATATTTTGAATATTTCCCTCCTTCTAAAACAAACTCATGTAATATTTTTCTAGAATTGGGCTCTCTTCTTAACACGTCAGGTGCCCAATATGTTCCGGTCGTGCCAAGCAAAACCTAATTTTAATGTTATATTTTTTATATGCTCATCTGTACTTCTATTCACGATACGTTCCTTTATTTTTCTTATATCAGCTTTCTTTTTTTGATCGTATGTTTCATTTGAGTTTGTGTACTTATACTCCTCATATGAAAATTTTCCAACGCCATTCATCCCCATCATTATCCAATGTTCCTTAGGGACCTCATTTATCCACCTATTCTCTTTTGGTGCTAATTTATTTACAATTATTTGGTCAAACATAACTGTTAGAATAATAACTATAGCCCCAATTGGAAGCACTCTTTTTAATAGTTCTTTATAATTTCTGTTTCCTAATTCATACATTATTATAGCTATAAAAACAAAAGCAGAAGTTAATTTTATTTTTATACCTATAAATAAAATTACAGCATATATAATACTTAATATCGTTTTCTTTCTCCTGTTATTAACATCCATGCAAATCCAAATATAAAAAAGTAAAACAGATATTGGCATTGAAAATACATCTGTATAGTATTCTGCACAATATAAATATAATGGTGTAGTGAATACTGCTATAATAAGAAAAAGAATGCCTTTCTCTCTGTTGAAAATTTTTTTAACACAAAAAAATGATAATATAATTGAGATTGAAACTGCAATTGAAGACATTACAGTTATTATAGTTAAATAATCATTTAAACCGTATTATCTTAAATGGATATAACATCATAATATCTAATACACACATCATTATATTGTTGGGGAATTGTGACAAGTAGAATGTATTACTATATGTTCCATAATCAAGATATTCTTTAGCAATTTCAAAAACAGTACCCATATCCCATGTTGGATTTAATTTAAAATATAAACCACTTATTATACAAATTATTGTGAAAATTCCCATTAATATATATTCTATAAAATTAAGTTTCATTATTTTTGGTACTATATATTTATATACCAAAACAATTATCAACATATATATAATAATTCCTATTATCAAAAAAATAGGATTATATAAAAATATAACTTTATTATATTCTAATATTCCAGTTAAAACTATCCATATTAAAAAACCTGCTAAACTAATTAATGTATATTTTATTACATTTTTAAATATGTTTTTCATTTTATAATTCCTCCGCAAAGCCTTTCTGTAATTTTTTAAATATAAAATAACCAATTACTGTTATTGCAACGGATATTGCTCCTACTATTGCTAAGCTAGTAAAATTAGGCATTTGTTGATAATAAAAAATATCTCTATATGCATAAATAATATGTGCCATTGGATTTAGATTTATAATATTAACAAATGATTCTGGTATTGTTCCTTCTGAATAGAATATTGGTGTTGCATAAAAACCAACCATCAAAACAATTCCAATAATATGTTCTAGATCTCTAAAGTATACAGTTATAGCTGAAACTATAAATGATATTCCCAATAATAAAACATATTGTACTAATAATATTATTGGATAAAATATAATATATTTTGTTACTCCCAAACCATATGCAAATAAAAAGATTAGTATTATTACAGTTGATATTAGAAAGTTTACTGCACCACTAGTTACTATTGATATTGGTAATATTTCTCTTGGAAAATATACCTTCTTTATTATATTTCCACTTCCTATAATTGCATATGACGCCTGTGATACTGTTGTTGTAAAATATGTCCATGGTATTAAAGCCACACATATAAATATTACATAATTGTCTGGTGTATTTTTCATAATCAATGGAAATACTATTGCATATACCAATAGCTGTAATAATGGATTAAAAAAAGACCAAATTACACCTAAAAACGAATTTTTATATCTTCCCCTTATATCTTTCTTAACAGTTGTCTTTAATAATTCCCTATAATTATATATATTTTTAAAAATATTCATATCTTTCTCCTTATGATAAAATTTATCTTGTTACTCGTATATATTCATCAATTACTTCATCAGTATTTCCATCCATTTTTACTTCACCTTCATATATCCAAATAGCTCTATCACACAATTTTCTTGCTGCTCCTAAACTATGTGTAACAAATACCATTGTTTTTCCTTCTGCCTTCAATTCATCCATTTTTGCGAAGCACTTTTCTTGGAAATGCTGATCTCCAACTGATAATATTTCATCAATTAATAATATTTCTGCATCAACATTTATCGCAACAGAAAACGCCAATCTCATGTACTGTCCAGATGAATATGTTCTTACAGGATTATCAATCAGTTCTCCCAACTCTGAAAATTCTATTATTTGATTTAATCTATTGTCAATTTCTTTTTTTGTTAAACCAAATATTGATGCATTAAAATATATGTTTTCCCTACCAGAAAAGTCTGGATGAAAACCAGCTCCAAGCTCCAATAAAGATGTAAGTTTGCCATTAGTTTCTATTGTTCCTTGATTTGGATATATTATCTTTGTCATTAATTTTAATAATGTTGATTTTCCGCTTCCGTTTACACCTATTAAAGCTACTGTTTCACCTTTTTTTATGTCTATATTTATATTTTTTAAAATTTCTCTTTTTTCCTTTTTGTTTCTCTTACCTATGAATAAAAGTCTTTCTTTTAAAGTATTAGCTCTATCATAATACACATTAAAAGTTTTATATACATTTCTAACTTCTATTGCATTTTCAGCATTTTCCATTTTTTCCTCCTGTACTATTATTATAAAAAATTTTATTGATTACATTTTCCAAATCAATTTGTGATTTTTTCAATAACTGTATAACCGATTCTTGATTTGTTATAGTATTTTGTTGAATATTATCTAAGATTAAAAACATCTTCTCTTTGGTTAACTCAGTATAATCTATTGCATTTTCATTATTTTTAAAAATTCTATTTAAATATTCCATTTTATTTTTATAGTGTTCATGGATATTGTAACATATAGAAATACATGGTATTCCTAATGCGTAACTTAGCAAAACTCCATGATATCGCAATGATATTATAATATTTTGTTTCATAAACAAATTTGTTATTTCATCAATATTATTTGTGAATTTACAAATATTAACATTATTGAAATTCTCGTTTTCTAAAGTTTCCTCGTAAAATTTAATATCTATATCGTTAAAATTGTAAAATGGAATAAGATTTATCTCACATGTTATTTTTTTATTATCGTAATATTCATTTATATCATGTATTATTTTAATTAATTTTTCTTGATTTTCATATGCACTTATCCATACAATTCCTATATTTAATTTTCTAATTGTTTTATTCTCGTTTTTTATATTTATACGATTTCTTTTTTGTAATATATCATTAGCTAAAACTAAATCTTGAAGTATGTTTAATTTTTTTTCTTCTATATTACAATTTTCTTTTATTATTTTAAAGCTATTCTCATCTCTAACCGAAAAGTATTCTGAGTTATTTATTATATAACTTAATTTTTTTATATAATTTTCATTTGTAATTGTAGTGCTTGAACTCAATGCTAATGCAATCACTTTTTTTTCAAAAGCAATTGCTCTAATTGATAATTTTATTAGGATTGTTCCTAAATCATATCTATATGCATCCTCTTTTTCATAATTAGTATCATCAATAATTGCACCACCGCCAAATATAAAATAATCATATTGCTCTGCCAATATATTAAATTCAAAAATGTTTTTAGGATAATGAATAAACCTAATCGCAGGATACTTTTCTACATCATATCTTGGATTGTCAGCTAACATAACTGTAATTTCGTACTCATTAATGTCACTCAGTTTTTGAATTAATGTTTCTAACATTAATTCATCACCAATGTTTGGGGCTCCATAGAAACCAATGATAAGTATTTTCTTATTATTGGTTCTATTCATTGCCATAATATTATTTTCAATATTATAATAGTCAAATTGATTTGTTCTATTATAAATAATATCTAATTTATTTTGATGCTCACTAGCAATCATATCTATTTTCTTATTAAGCTCTTCCTGTTTCTTATAAAAGATATCATTTATAGTGTTTAACTTATTATTTAAATCTTCGAATTTATTTTCTAAATAATATTGAGATTCTTGTTTACTTTCAATTAGTTTATGATTTCTTTTTTCCTCATTTTCATCAATTTTATTTATAATTTCAGAATAATTAAAAGAAATTTTTTTAAATATTTTTTTTAATAATTTCTTTAACAAGTTTATACCTCCAGCCAGAATTATTTTCTTCTTAGGATCTTCTTTGCCACGTTTTTTGTTCCTCTTATGACTTTTCCTTTTCCTCTTCTAAGGATATCTGCAATTTTCAATAGTTTTGGGTGAATTCCAACAAACATTCCTTTTGTAGCTCTATGGAATTTTATGTGTCTTATATTAAACTCTGGATTTTTCATCATTTCAGGATATGCCTTTATTCTTTTCTCAAAAACTCTAAATTTCTTTCCTGAATGAAATAATTCTAAATTAATATAATATTGTACTGAAACCATTGGTAATAATAACTTTCTTAATACAAATTCTCTTTTTTGTGGTGTAAATCTAGTATCATTTTGAACGATATTCATAAGCTCAAGAATTACATTTTCATGATGTTTATAGTTTTTCATCATTCCATCTTTGCTTACAGATTGTCCTATGTTTCCTATATAATATCTATATAAATTTAAGTCATATTTCTTTACAGTATCAATATTTATTATTGAATAAGCATTGTATAGCATATCTACATAAAACGTTTTTTCTAATAATTTAAAATTAGCTTCTCTCAATTTTTCAGTTTTATATGTCGCAGTTGGTAATGATGGTCCCCAATCTCTAAATCCATATGTTCCAATAGCTATATCATCCATATGATATATTACATCAGGAGTTAAGAAATTATAGAATATTTTTGGATACAATTTATCTTCAAAACTTCTTGCCTCACAATATTCTGTAAGTACCATATCAACATCTTCATTTTGAAGTTTTTCTAACAATTTATCATATGCCTCAATATCTAACCAATCATCTGCATCAACAACTTTAAAGTACTTTCCTCTAGCTATTTCTATTCCCTTATTAATTCCAGATCCATGACCCCCATTTTTTTTGTCTATTAATTTTACTATTGAACGATTTCCTATTGTTGTTATTTTTTCATACATTCTTCCTATTTCAGCAGTATGGTCTTTTGATCCATCATTTATTATTAAAACCTCAGTTAAATAAGAATATTTGCTTTTTAATAAATCTGGTATACATTTATTTAAAAATTTTTCAGCATTATATGATGGAACAACAATTGTTAATAATGGATCTTTTTCTACTTTTGCTAGTGGATATATAATTTCTTCAACTGGCTTTATTGTATCATTTATATATTTTATTTCTCTATGAATTGTTTCTTCAATGTTACATATTTCCCTTGTATGTTCACTCATTTTTTCACTTATTTTCATAAATTCATTTGGGTTGTTATATAAAAATTCTATTTTATCTGCGTACTCTTTTATATTTTCTGTACTACAAATAAGTCCAAGTTTTTCATCAAAAAATTCATGAATAACATTTAAGTCTGATGTTATTACAGCAAGTCCAGATGATGCAGCTTCTAATGCAGAAACGCCTTGTGTATCTTGTCTTGTTGGAAATAACGCTATACCACATTTTTTATGCATTTCTGATAATTGATTATGTGTCATAAAGTTTTTTATTATTTTTACATTATTAAATTTTCTTATTGGTTGAACTAGCTCTTCAAAATAATTGCCTTCACCACAAATATAAAATTCTAAATCATTAAAGAAATCTCTTCTTGATAATTCCAATATTGTTAATACGGCAATATCTATAGCATATTTTTTATAATTATCAAATCTTCTTGTCATAAAAATCTTTTTTCGTAATTCTGGATCTTTCTTTTCATACTTGAATGTATTATTATCTATTACGTTATGAATAACTATTGAATTTTTGAATTCATCATTATGCATTTTTTGTGCTTCTTTTCTCTCATCTTCAGATACGAAAACCCACTTAATATTATCGTTTTTCAAGAATTTCTTTAAATATTTATCTCTTTTCTTAAATTCATTTTTCATGTATTCTGGTATTTTGTACTCATTTTCAAAATATGGCGTATAGATATCAGCACAATTCCAATATAAAATATCTGCTCCATGATTCCAAAAAATAATTGGAATATCTTCTATATAGCTTGTATCTAGATAATAAGCATACTCAGAGTCAAAGAAGTGTACTAATATAGCATCATATCTTTTTGACATTATTATTGATCTCATTTGTGAATAATCTGTTTTAAAAACATCTACACCTTCAATGTTATAATGAGACATTGTGTTGTTATAATATATTGATGCTACATCAACATTTAATCCACATTTTTTATATTCTTTTACTCTTGAATGAACAAATCCACATGCATATAAATTATCAGCTGACGGATATGATGGTGTAATTAGTAATATATTATTTTTCCCCAAATACTTATTAAATGTATATACTGGACTTTCAGTTGTAGTAACTTCTATCTTTTCTATTTCAATCTTAGTATTTGGCTTAACAACAATAACTGGCATTAATGCATTTTTTATTTCTTTTAAGCTTGATGTTTCAGAATTGATTACAACATCCATCATTCGCGCTCTTTTTTTGTTAATAAAACTTAGTCTTGCTCCTGAACCAATTAAAATATTAGCTTTAAAATCTACATTTAAAAATTTATATTTACATTTAATAATATTAGTTGAAAAAACCATGCCTTCACAATCTGATTTGTTTTCTATTATAACCTTTTTATTTTTTTTTGATATCTTTATATTTTTACTTTTTTTTAACCAATTATCTATATTCATTTTACTTCCTCTCATATATAAACAAATAATTTATTTTAACTTTTCAGCCAATTCTTTGGCACTAATCATACAATCTTCCATAGAACAATATGTCCATGCTCCATATCTGCCTATTGTATAAACACTATTATCATTTAGATATTTTTCAAATTCTTTTATTTCCTTGTTAGTTTCGCTATTAATATGAACATATGCAGGATTCATTACAATTGTAGAATAATCAACAAGTTTATTATCATCTTCTACAATACCTACCTTCTTTAAATTCTGTAAAGTTAAATTAAGTTGCTTTTTAATATCATCTTCTGATATCTTTGACTTTTTCTCATATCCAATTTCTATATACATACTTAATTTATCAGACATTAATATGTTGTCATAAAATCCCACTCTATAAAAATTTATATCTTTCTGTGGGAAATAAATCCAATGTTCTTTAAAATTTGATTTCTTTTCAAAACCTAAATTGAATACTAAAACTTTATTATATGATATATTCTCTCTTAATTTTTCTGTATTATCAATTAATTCAAGTAAATTATTTAATGGAGAAGTATTTATTAGATATTGATAATTTATTACTTCATCATTTTTTGTAATAACTGTTTTATTTTTTAAATCTATCTTTTTTATTTCATTCATAAGTTCAACTTTTTCTTTGTCTAAATTTTCATATAGCTTGTTTAAGAAACTACCAGCTCCATTTTTTGGATATAAAAAAGTATTATTGTATGAATTATTATTTTCTTCTTTCATATTATTTATTATTTGATTTAAATTTGCATATGGGAAAAATCTTCCCATAGCATCTTTATCTAAATTATTCAAATCACATGCATACAATTTTTCATTATATGGTTTTAAAAATTTTTCTACAATTGATTTTCCAAATTTTCCATATAACATGTCCAAAAAGCTTTCATAATTTTCTTTTTCATTTTTATTATATAAATCATATAGACAGTCTATAAATTCCTGTTGTGGTAACTGATGTATATTCATTTGAAATGGATAATCAATTAATCTGTCTCCGTAATATATTTTTGTATTTTTTTCTTGGAATATTAATTCTTCATCCTTCATCAAATCTTCAAATAATTTTTTCATTTCATCTGTTTTAAAATGAAAGAAATGCCCTGCATAATCCCATAAATACTCACCTTTTTTTATTGTTCTGCAGTATCCTCCTACTTCATTTTCTTTTTCTATTATTAAATAATCATCTTTTATAAAGTTTGCAAATGTCAAACCTGATATTCCAGCACCAATTATTAAGTATTTTACATTCCTATTCATAAACTTTCTCTCCTTACTAAAATTTTTTTACATTATATCACAATACTTCGCTTTGTCAAATTCAAGGCTTTTAACTTTCTTTATTTATATTCATAAACTTTTTTGATTTAATTCTTCCTGGAATCCATAAAATTGCAATCAAAATGTTATTAAAAAAAGTACTCACATTTTTTCCTTTCTGCCCAGTCAAATACCCAAACAAAATAAAATGCTTAATAATATACAACCTCTTACCAAAAGAAACCCCTTTCATATCCATATCATTCAGAATCTCATAAAAATACATATAATATCCAAATGGATTATTCACAAATTCCCTATTAATATTCTTCGTATATCCTTCCTCTTGATACTCACATACCATCATATACTCATTATTACAAATCATCTTGTAATCCTTATCCATTTTATGATACATTCTAGCTTCGGTAACAAATCTCTCATTATGCTCTAATTCATATCTATACTTTTTTCTAACTTCAGTAATAAAAGCCAATGCTTTTTCGCCTGTTCCGCCATCTTTAAAATATAAATCAAACATTGTTGTTTCTTCTTTTTTAAATGTATTTCCCATATTATTTCCATTTTGATCAATTTTTAAAAAAGCAAATGCATAAATATCTTTTCTTTCTTTGTTTTTTTCATATAAATCCTTAATTTTATCAAATGCTCCATCTGTAAAATAATCATCTGAATCACATTCTATCCATATTTCACCTGTTACATATTGTGCTAAATTATTTATTGCTGTCATTTTGCCTTGATTTTGTTGTTTGAAAAATTTTATTTCAATTTTATTTTTAGCAATATAATCTTTTATCAAATTTTCTGTTTCATCTTTAGAGCCATCATCCATTATTAACCATTCTATTTCATAATTACTAGATTTATTTTTTTTTAAGCTTTCATATAATTTAGGTAAACATTTTGCTCTGTTATATGTTGCTGTTAATATGGAAAATTTCATTTAATCACCTACTAATTCTATAATTTTTTGTAACTTTTCTGTATTGTCATATTCAGTATTTGTTTGTGTATTATTAAATATTTTGTCATCATTATCATTTAATAGCTTATACAATCCATCATAAATTTCGTCTTCACTATTTTCTAATATCAACGCCTTTGGATAATTTTCTATGCACTCTCGTGCTGCTGTATTTGTTATTATTATTGGTTTGTTTAATATTTTTGCTTCTTCTAATACCATTCCATATCCTTCAAATTCAGATAATAAACAAAAATAGTTTGCATTTTTTATATATGGATATGGATTTTCTTTTTTACCTAATAAAATGAATGTATCTTCTACATTTTCTTGCTTTATTAGTTTTTGAAGATTTTCTTTTTCTGGTCCATCTCCAATTATATATACTTTGTGTTTTAAACCTTGCTTTATTAATTTACTATGAACTCGTATAAATCTATCTATTGCCTTTTGCTTTACTAATCTACATACTGTTAAAAAATTAATTGAATTATAATCAAATTCAACTTTTATATTATAATTTGATTTTTTTATTACCAAATCTTTATCTATATAATTATAAATAACATGCATATTTTCTGTATTTAAATCATTATATATGTTTTGAAATTTTTCCATATTATCTTGACTTACAAATACTAAATCATTGTACTTCTTGTATATGTTTTTATCTATATATTTTTTTATTTTTGATTTTAAATCATTGCCAAATACTTTTTCTATGTCATTATGAATCCACGCTATTTTGTGAACATCTTTATTTTTTGTACTAAATAATCTTGTTATTGGTCCTTCTAAAAATGCTATTTCTGTGTCATAATTTTGTTTTATTTTTTTATTATAAATTATTTTGCTGAATAACAATATTTTTATTGGAATCCACATTTTTTGTAATTTTGTTAATTCATCATATCTGCAATTATATAAAGCTTTAAATTTTACATTTTTGTTTAAATCATTTTTTAGCTCTCCATTGTCATATATTGAAAATATTGTTATATCGTATTTTTCTGATAGCTTATTTGATATATCTACTAATACTCGCTCTGCTCCACCTAGTGTTAGGCTTGTTATTCCAAATAAAATTTTTTTAATTGTTATCACCTCTTTAAGCACTAAAAATAGCACAATATATTTTATATGTAAATTTATTTACTGTTTTCATATAAAAATTTTTTGCTGATTTATCTTTTTTTAGTATTTCATTTTTCTTCCAATTTGGAAATTCGTTATTTAGTCTTGTCCACGTTTCATTTAATAATTGCTTTCTTATTTTTGCATCTTCTATTTTTGTAATTCTAAATAACGAACTGCATAATAGTAATCGTGCGTATGTATATTCTAGCTCTGTTTTATATTCTTCATATAAATTATTTTCTTTGTAGTATTTTATTACATTGTCCATTATTGTGAATATTTCTTTTGTTCTTTCATTTTGCGTATTTGATATTGATGAACTTCTTTGAATATAGTGTATTAATGGCTCTTTTACAAATGATACTTTATTGTAATATGGAACCATTTTATAAAAGAATTCTACATCTTCATATCTTAATCCTTTTGGGAACTCTATTTTGTGCTCTTCGATTAAGCTTCTTTTTATTAATTTATTCCATGCAACAACTCTTGCATATGTTAACATTTCTTTTTTGTTATTATATATTTTTCCTGTATCAATCTTTTTTCTATCTGGATATTCCCATATAAAATCGCATTCTACCAAATCACTGTCATCTTCTTTTGCCTTGTTGTACATTTTTTCATATGTATCTAGCTCTACATAATCATCTGAATCTAAAAATGCAATATATTCTCCTGTTGCATGTGGTATTCCATAATTTCTTGCATCAGATAATCCGCCATTTTTTTTATCCACTAATTTTATTTTATTTGGATATTTTTTTTGATATATTTCAATTAATTTTTTTGAATTGTCTGTAGATCCGTCATTTACAACTATTATTTCTATATCTTTTAAAGTTTGATTTACTAATGAATCCATTGACCTTACTATATATCTTTCTACATTATATACTGGTACTATAATACTAACTTTAGGCATATTCCCTCCTATTATCTTAATTTTAAATACCATCTTATATTTATATTTAAAATTATTTTCTTTAGTAATTGTTTAAAATTTCTCGCTTTTATATTTTTTAATATTTTTCGCTTTTTAATTTCTTTTATATAGTATTTTTGATTTATTTTGTTTAAATCTTCTATTTTTAAAATTATATTGTTTGTATAATATATTTTTAAATTTTCTAATGTTTGTTTAGATATATTGTATTCTTTTATTTTTTCATTCATATAATCATAATGGTATAGCATATCTAATGCTCTTTTCATTATTTTTTGTTGGTCATTTCCTCGTGTTATACTTGAACTTGATTGATAATAATAATATCCATATACATTTGTTGATGCTACTTTTTTTGCCTTTAACATTATTAGTGATGTTAATGCAAAATCTTCATGTAATTTTCCTACTGGATATTCAAAATTGTTTTCTTTCCAGAACTCGGTTTTATATAAGTATAACCACGCTGGTTGTAACATTACATCTTGATAATATAATGTATTAAATGCTTCTTCTCCTGTTTTTTCTTCAAATATTGGGCCATCTACTTTTTCCGTTTCATTATAGTTTTCGTCTACTTTTACTAGTTTGTATTTTATCATATCGTAATCTAAATCTAAGTATTTTTGTAATTTTGAAAACAAATTTACATCTATGTAATCGTCAGAATCTAAAAAGCATATATAATCACCGGTTGCCTTTTGTATTCCATAATTTCTTGCATCTGATAATCCACCATTTTCTTTTTTGTAATATTTAATATTTTCATATTTTTGTAAATATGGTTGTATTATTTTTTCTGAACTATCTGTAGAGCCATCATTTACCAGTATTATTTCTACATTGTTGTAACTTTGACTTTCTACCGAATCAATACATTTTTTTAAATATTTTTGTGTGTTATATATCGGAATTATTACGCTTATTAATTTCATTTCCGCCTCCTAACTTTTGAATTGCTACATACCACTTCAAATTTCTTGTGTAGTTTTCTTGTGTAGTTTTACTTCAATATAATATCCTCTACTTTTTCTATTATTTCATTATTATATTTTTCTGGGTCAAATTTATTTTTTATTTCATAGCCGTTGTTTATAAATTCTTCCATCGCTTTGCTTATTTGTTTAACGTCTTTTGAACATACTAGTCCATATTTTCCTTCTATATCTTTTTTACTATCTGATACATCTGTTGTTATTATTGGTTTATTAAACACCAATGATTCTATATATACAACTGGATATCCTTCAAAATTCGATGTTAAAATTACACTATCACATTCTTTAAAATATGGATATGGATTCTTTTTTGGTCCCAAAAATATAATTTCTTTTTCTAAATTTAAGTCTTTTACCTGTTTTTGGTAATTTCGTGTATCTGGGCCAACTCCAACTAATATTATTTTAAATTTATAGTTTTCTTTTTTTAATACTTCCGCTGACTTTATTAGTTTTGTTAACTGTTTTTGTTTTTCGTCATGTCTTCCTATATTCAAAAAAGTTATTTCATTTTTATCTTTTTTAAAATCTGTTATAACTTCTTCTGATTTTTTTATTATCTTATTATAGTCGATTAAATTATTACATACTATTAATTTGTCTTTTAAATTTTTATATCTATTTTCAAAATCTTTTTTAGATTCTTCTGACACAAATACTATTTTAGTAAACTTTTCTGCATTTACATTATTGAAAAATTCTAAATATTTTCTTTCATCATTTTCAAAGAAATTTAAATAATTATTATGTACCCATAATACACTATTTTTTGATGATGTTCTTGCTATAAATGATGATGATAAAGAATATGTTGCAAATGATATAGCACTGTCAAATTTGTTTTTATATTTTAATATAAATTTTAATCTATTTAATGCATTTTTTATTTTTGCTAGTATTCTATTTTTATTATAGCTTGGTGAATATTCTATAATTTTTATATTTTTATCTATTGTGTCTAAAAATATTCCTTCTTTTTTTTCAAGTACTAATGTTATATCGTACTGTTTTTTTGCTAAGTAATTTATTAATGTTACTAATGCTGTTTCAATTCCACCAAGATCTAAAGAATATGCGGCAAATAATATTTTTTTCACTATATTTCAGCCTCCATCTTAATATATTAATTACTATCTTTCTTATTTCGCTCTTCCATTCTTTTCATTTTTGCTTTATTTAGGTCTGCTTTTCTTGTTATATCTTTATATCCAACTGCAATTATTGCAGATACAACCATTGCAAATGATACTGCTTTCCATACACCACTTTCTAGTAAAACAATTGCAAATACTCCTAATATTGCACTAAATCCATATAATATAAATACTGCTTCTTTTTGAGTATACCCTCTTGCCATTAATCTATGATGTAAATGTCCTTTATCTGGCATAAATACTCCTTTTAGAGATTTTCTTTGGTAAATTCTTCTTACTATTGCAAATAATGTATCAAATATTGGTAATCCTAATACTATTATTGGTGCTACTATAACTATTGCAGTATATGTTTTTGCTACACCTAATATTGAAATTACTGCTAATGAAAATCCTAAAAAGTTTGAACCTACATCACCTATAAAGGTTTTGGCTGGATTAAAATTATATGGTAAAAATCCGCTTATTGCTCCTGCCAATGCTGTTATTAATATTATTGATAATAATGGTGATTCATTTATTGTAAACACTATCATTAATGATATACATGATATTAGTGTTATTCCTGATGATAGACCATCTAATCCATCTATTAAATTTATTGCATTTGTTATACCAACTATCCAAAATACAGTTAATATATATGAAAACCATGGGTGAGCTTGTATTATATTATTTATTACTGGAGAATCCATATTTTCTATATTTATTCCACAAGCTACAACAATTATTGCAGAAATTGTTTGAGCTAGTAGTTTTAATAATGGATGTATATCTTTACAATCATCTATAAAGCATACAACCCCTAACACGGCAATACCACAAAAAAATCCTATAATTTCGGTAACATGTTCCATTAATCCAAATCCGCCTTCTATTACCATAGATGTTAATAGATATATTACAGATACCACAAATCCTGATATTACAGCAATTCCACCTAATCTTGGCATTGGTCTTTTATTTATTCTTCTATCACTTGGCATATCTATTGCACCAACTTTTTTAGCTAACCTCATTGTATATGGTGTTATTACATATGCTGTTATAAATGCTAGTAAAAAAGCTATTATTATATCTCCCCACATAGTTTATATCCTTTCTTTAGCTGATATATATTTAAACTCTATTTAATCCTCTCTATTATTGCATAAATCCCTTTTTTTGTAAACAATCTTTTTTACATAATGCCTATTGTTTTGCATTTTCTATTTGTAATTTATAAATTATTTATTGTAATTTTTATCGTTGTTTGCTTTTGTTCACTATAGTGGACTTTTTCTTTTATTGTTCTCTATAGTGAACATTTTATTTTTTATATAAAAACACAGTATACTGCAAAACTTTATTTAACTTTATTTGCAATATACTGTATGTTTACACACTTGTATAAAATTATTCTTCACCTATATTTTTATCGTCAATAGCAACCAATCTGTCGCCTCTTTCAATTTCATAATCACCATTTGGAGAAATTGTTAATTTGGTATTTTCTTTTTTTACTAATAGTACATTCATTCCAAAGTGATTTCTAAATTTTAAATCTCTTAATGTTTTTCCTATCCATTTTTCCTGTGCTTTTAGCTCTACTATATCATAATTTTCAGATATTTTTATTGCTTCCATTACATTTATATCCATTATTCCTTTTGCTATTCTTATTCCCATTTCCTGCTCTGGTGATATTATTGTGTTTACCCCTATTTTTTCTAATATTTTTTTATGTAAATTGCTTGCTGATCTTGCTATTATTTTAGGTATTCCAGCTTCTTCGCATAACATTGCAGCCATTATATTTGTTCCTATATCTCGCATTGTAATTACTGCAACATCAAAGTTATCTAAAGATAATTTTTTTAGCTCAGTTGAATCCTTTATATCTAATTGAATTGCTTCTGTTGCATAATCTGCAATTTCTTCTACTCTTTCCATATCTCTATCAATAGCCAAAACATCGCAATTATACTCATATAATTGTCTTACAACACTTTGACCAAACGTTTTTAATCCTATAACTAATATATTTAACTTTCTCATTTTTACAACCCTTTCTTTTTTAGAAAAATAACAGATGCACATTAAAATTAATTTTATAATTTAAAAAATTCCGTAATATTTCATATCTAAAAACTCTATATTGTATTTTTACTAACATTTTAAAAACAGAATCACTTAATGGATATGACCTATGAATTCCAGATAAATCTAATTCATTACTTAAATTTATTCTATTATCAGTTAAATTTTGTATATACCCATTATTCCAAAGAGCTACACGCTCTTCTTGTGTATGTAATCCATATGGATATGTAAATACTTTTAATCTATTATTTCCCAATTTTTCATCAAGCTCTTCATATGATTTATTTGTATCTTCAACAAGTTTTTGTGGCGTTTCTTCATTATATCTTGCATGAGTTAATCCATGTGAATAAATTGAAATAAGACCACTTTCCTCCATTTCTTTGGCTTGATTCCAATTATAAAAAACATCTTCAGTTCCTATGGTATTGTTATTTATAAAAGACGTCATTGGAATATTTTGTTCTTTTGCAAATTGATACGCGTATGTATATACTCCAGTATATCCATCATCAAAAGTTATTACAAAGCTCCATTTTGGAATTGCTTTTTTACCATTTTTATAATCTTCTAAATCTTGATAACTTATTGGCTTATATCCCAATTTCATTAGTCCTGTTATTTGCTTTTTAAATGTATCATATGTTGTTTGCATATAATCATATTGTATTTGTGATTCATCCCCTACAATATCATGATAAACAAATACTGGAATTTGGAGATTTTTTTCACCAATATAATATGTATTGTTTACGGTTGCCTTTTCATATGTAACAAAAGCTATTATTGCTAATAACATAAATATTAGTATAGTTATTACTATTTTTTTCCATAATTTCATTTTAGTTTTAGTAACAAGCTCTTTACTTTCTTTTGTTGTATTATTATTTTTCATAATATTTCACATTCCCTTTTTTAATTTTTTTTTCAATATAAAAAATAGAAAAATATATATTTTTCTCTGCTCAAAACATTTTTTTACTTGCATATATCATATAAAATTTATTATCCAACTATTAAATCATCACATTCAGGATACTTTATTCCTTTATTTCGTTTGTCCTTTTTCAGCACAGCATATGAAATTGTTATTGGACCTAATCTTCCTATAAACATTACAAAGATAATTATTATTTTTCCTGCCACACTTAGTTTTGGTGTTATTCCAAGTGTTAATCCTACTGTTCCAAATGCTGAAAATACTTCATAAAATATATCTAAAAAGCTTACATCTCTTACAGATGTTTCCGCTTCTGGTAAAGTATGCTCTGCTTTAATATCTTCTGTTATTGATAAACCAACTATTGAAACAATTATTATAAAAGCACTAACAAACATAACTACTATTGCTCTTTTTAGCAATCTTTGAGGTACTTTTCTTTTATTTATAATTGTGTTTTCATTTCCTTTTAGATAACTTATAACCATTAAAATAATTATTGCAAAAGTTGTTGTTTTTATTCCTCCTGCAGTACTTCCCGACGAACCACCTATAAACATATATATTAATGATATAAATTTTGTAGCTGTTGTTAGCTCTGTTGAATCAATTGATTCAAAACCTGCTGTTCTAAGTGTTGTTGAATAAAAACTTGATTTTAGTATTTTTTGAGCTATATTGTCATCTTTCATTATTTGAACATTATCTTTTTCTAATATAAATGTAAATACTGCTCCTGATACTAACAATATAAATGTTGTTATCAATACTATTCTTGTATGTGTTGAAATTTCTCTACCAAATTTTCTAGCAGGTATTTTTTTAGCACATATTTTTTTTATTGCATCAATTATATCGTCCCAAACAGTAAATCCTAGTCCTCCTACTATAATTAAAACCATAATAGATATAGAAACTAGCCAATCATATTGATAATTTATTAAACTATTACTTCCCATAATATCAAAACCAGCATTACATACTGCTGATATTGAAAGAAATATCGAATAAAATATTCCCATTTTTGTTCCATATTGTGGGATAAATCTTATTGATAAAAAAATAGCTCCTATAATTTCTATTACTCCAAGATAAATAAATATCTTTTTTATTAATTTAATTATTCCTTTATTATAATTTTGATTTAAAGATTCTTTTATTAAATTACGCTCTGATAGTCCTATTTTTTTTCGCATTAATAATAGTAATAGTGCTATGAAGCTCATGAATCCTATTCCACCTATTTCTATTAAACACATTAAGACTACTTTTCCAAATATTGTAAATTGTTCTGCTGGTATTATTGTATTTAAACCTGTCACACATACAGCTGATGTTGCTGTAAATAGGCTATCTACAAACTTTATGTGTTTTCCAGAAACATTGCTTATTGGTAATTTTAATAAAATTGCTCCTATAAAAATACTTGCAATTACTCCTAATACTAAAATTTGTGGAGCAGTTAATTTTATCCTTCTTGACTTTTCCATCTTTCCTTTTTCCTCGAATTTTGTTTTTATTTAAATATGTTACATATAAATATTATTAACTCTATCAATATACTTGTTTGTGCTATTCCTGCTAAATTTCCGAGTTACAAATCTTCTTATATTTGTTGATTCCTTTATTTTCTTGTATTGTATGTACCAATCTATAAACATAATTAATAAAAATATAATACTTATATATAACGGTACTCTAAATTTTAATAAATATATTATTATTCCAATTATTTGACCTGTTAATATTCCTGTACATCTACTACATACAGGAAATTGATAACCTTTTATTTTAAAACTGCGCTCTTCCATTTGGTGGCATCCACATTTATTGCCTAACCTCATAAAAAATGCCCATGTTTTTATTTTTGTTTTCTTTTTCATTTTTAAAACCTATGTCCACAATTGTTACAGATATTAGTTGTTTTAGTTTTTGTTACAGTATCTCCTGTATTACATAATCCGCATAAAACACCTGGCCATCCCAATAACAAATATCCACAACATGCATTACTTCCGTCAAATCCTTTGGTTTTTGTTTTTGTATCTACTATACTAGATATACTTTCACTGCCACAGTTTGGACATCTCATACTTTTCCTCCTAATATTATTTTGGCGGAGTGAGTGGGATTCGAACCCACGGGCCCTTATTCAGAGCTAACGCATTTCGAGTGCGCCTCGTTATGACCACTTCGATACCACTCCAATTTATACTTTATATTTATATCACATTTAAATAATTAAAGCTATATTTTTGGATTTTTTTATTTAATTTTTTGTTTTTATTTCTTGACTAAGTAATTTATTTATGTTATAAATATAAAGTATTATATATGGCCCCTTGGTCAAGCGGTTAAGACGCGACCCTCTCAAGGCCGAATCATGGGTTCGATTCCCGTAGGGGTCACCATATAAAAAAAGAAACAATTGTTATAAAATTTAACAATTGTTTCTTTTTTTATCTTAATTAAAATATTCATCTGGCATTAATACTTCTATTCCATTTTTCATTAACAATTCTGCTGTTATACCATTTCCATTTATTAATGTTCCATCAAATTTTCCGCTATATATTTTTCCTTTTCCGCATGACGGACTTCTTGGTTGTAATATTGCTTGCTTTATACCTAACTTTTTTGCTAAATTTAATGTTTCTTCAGCTCCCTTTTTATATTTTACTGTTACATCTTCGTTGTTCTTGTTTATTACTTTTTCATCATTTATTTCTGATGCAAATCTTGGAGTTGGTAGGCCTCCTAATTGTTCTGGACATACTGGAATTGCCTTTCCTTCTTTAACTAAATTGAATATTCTTTCATCATAATTATTACCACCGCTGTATTTACAATTTATTCCTACTAAACAACCACTTACTAATATCATTTTTATCACCTTTTCTTAATCAACTATATCTGCCAATGTAAAATTTATTACTTTTTGCAGATTTTCTAAACTCATTTCAACTTGATATCCTATTTTACCAGCACTAAAAATTATTTTTTCAAAATTTTGTGCAGTAGTATTAATAACTGTTTTAAACTGCTTTTTCATACCTATTGGAGAGCATCCACCATGTATATATCCTGTAAGTGGTAATAGCTTTTTTGATTTAATCATTTCGACCTTTTTTTCATTAACACTTTTAGCAGCTTTTTTTAAATTAAGTTCTTTATTTACTGGTACCAAAAAAACATAATTGTTTTTTGATGTTCCAACTGTAACTAGTGTTTTAAATACACAATTAGGGTCTTGATTTAAAGCTGTCGCTACCTCCATTCCACTTATGGCTTGTGTACTTATATATGAATAACTATTATATTTTATTTTTTTCTGCTCTAAAATTCTCATCACATTTGTTTTTTCTTCCATAATAAATCCTCCATTTGCTATATATTATCAAATCTGTGGGATTTTATCAAGAGCAAAAAAGGCAGTTTTGTGGGATTCCAGTGAAACGTAGCTTAGAGCAAGGAAGTCAATGGGTTGTCAATGGGGACGGTTCTTTTTGACAACTTTAGGCATACATTTGGAATGTGGCTTTAAAGTTGTCAAAAAGAACCGTCCCCATTGACAACCCATTGACCACCATTGACACAAATTGAAAAAAAAGAGAAAATTTGAGTTGATTCAAATTTTCCCTTTTGCATTTTTTCTTTTTCAGTTAATTCACTCTTTAAATTCTTTCGCCAGTTTTCCTATCGCTTTTGTTTCTATTCTTGAGACATATGAACGAGATATTCCTAGCATTTTTGCTATTTGTTCTTGAGTTCGTGGCTTTTTTCCATCTAATCCAAATCGCATTGTTATTATTCCGAATTCTCTATCTTTTAAAACTGTTTTCATTTTTGCATATAATTTTTTTATTTTAAATTTTAAATCTACTTCTTCATCAACACTTCTTTCATTATTTTCTAAAACTTCTTGTAAACTTACAGTATTATCATCTTTATCTTTTCCTACAGTGTCTTCTAAATATACTTCTGCATTTAATTTTTTTGCACTTCTAAAATGCATTAATATTTCATTTACTATTCTCACCTGATGGCAACAAAATTGAATTAAAAAAAGCAGATGAATTATCTGTTAATAAATTTACTTCTACTGTATCTCCATTTCCTGATACTTTGTTAATTATCAATCTAAGTAGTGCTTTTTGCTCCATAGTATCCAATTTATTAAATTTATTAAAATGATTTTCTATAATTTCTAAGACTATTTGTGCTACATCCACTTCCAATTTGTTTATTTGTTTTTCTTCGTTATACTTATTTAATTTAATAGATATTTCTTCATTTTTCTTTTTAATCTTTTTTACCTCTTTATTAATATCATCTATTAAATCTATATCAACATATCTAATCTTTTGTATCAAATTTTCTAAATCTTTTTGATTTTTATCATACTTACTTTTCAAAGAAATAAACTCATCATTTTCATCTACAATATCAGCCTTCGTATTTGCGATTTTCTTTAGCTCGTCACATATTTTTTGATTTGGTACAATAATTTTTTTAATTTTTTCTAATAATAAAGCGTCGATTTCATTGCCATTAATATTTTTGCCAGTGCATTTTTTACGTCTACTTTTTTCTTTTAAAGTACACGAATAAACATATTTTTCAGTACCATCTTTGTATAATCTCCCAGTTTGAATTCGTGGTCTCATTGGAGATCCACATTCTTTACAAAATATCATTCCTGTTAAAATAGCAGTATTTTTCTTTGGTTTCCTATAACTTTTTTGTTTATTAATATTTAATATGTTTTGAACATATATCCAATCTCTGCCATCAATTATTCCCTTATGCTTACCACAAGCAACTATCCATTGATGAATATCTTTTTTTCTTATTGCCTTATGTTTTACTTGCAAAGTTTTATTATAAGCCATAATTCCATGCAAACCATCAAAATCTTCTTTATTAGAAAATACATCAACATTATTTTCTTTAAAGTAATTATACATATCAAAATCATTTTTGGCATAAACAGGATTTGTTAAAATAGTTTTTAATGCAAATCTTGAAAAATATATATTATTTTTTGTTTTTATATTATTATTTAATGCATATGTTTCTAGTGCAGTTAATGATTTTAAATTCAAAAATTTTTGAAATAGTGTTTTTACAGTGTATATTTCTTCATCAATTTTTTTTAACATAAATGCTTTTTTAACTTTTGTTACTACTTCATTATTTTCATTATATTCTTTAACATTCATAAGTTCAAATCCTACAGATTCATATCCAGTTGGAGGAGTTCCACCAAGCCATCTACCTGTCTTGGCTAATTCTCGCATATTATCTCTAATTCTTTCTGCCCCTATTTCCCTTTCAAGTTGGGCAAAAACTGATGCTATATACATCATAGCTCTTCCCATTGGCGTTGTTGTATCAAATTGTTCTTTTACTGATATAAAACTTATGTTATTACGATTTAATTCTTCTATTAAATCGGAAAAATCTGCTACACTTCTTGCCACCCTGTCTAGTCTATAGCAAATTAATACATCGTATTTTCCTTTTTTAGCATCTTGAATTAATTCATTGAACTTTTTTCTTGTAGAATCACCACCTGAAAATCCTTCTCCCTCGTTATAAATTTCAATTTTAACTTCATCTTCAAAAAAAATCTTGCTAATATAATTTTTACATAGATTTATTTGATTTTCTATTGATTCTCCCTTGTTAGTAGCCTTTGACTTTCTAGTATAAATTGCAATTGTCTTCATATAAAATTTCTCCTTTGGGCTGTGATTCTAACATTCCTCAATTTTTTGCAATTCTTTTATTATAGATTCTTTAATTGTATTTTTAGTTTTATCATCATAGTTTAAATCATCTATATATCTTTGTATTAAAAATGCCTTAATATTTGCTATTCCGTTTTCTAATTTAGTTTTATCATTTGGATAATTAAATTTTATATTCATAAGCATCACTCCTTATTCTAAAACTATTCAGTGATACTTGTACACTTAACTAATTAATTTAATTCCATATGATTCTTTTGGGAACATCTGCCCCAACTGTTATACCTCTTTTTAAAACCTGATAATTCTCTAACTGTTTGATTATGCATATTATTTACAACAAAAAAAGCTAGGTTGCCCTAGCTATAAATTTAATTATTTTTCTAATTCTTTTTCACTTTCCAATTCTTCTTTACTTTCTAATTCCGCAATGGTTGGTTTACCTTTCATAAAATTTTCTTTTAGTTTTTCCCAATCTTCACTTAATAAATTATCCTTTGGTAAAGATGCTTGATATGGATTTTTAAATCTTCTTCTAAACATTTCTTCTCCTTCTCTTACATCAAAACCTAAATCTCTAAAATATCCTTGTAATAGTTTTAACTTTAGAATATCTGATACAGCAAATATTGTTTCAACTTCTTCAAAATCTCCTTCTTTTAATTTCGTTCTCAATTGTTCTAAAGCATCAACCAAATATGAACCACTATTTCTAATCTGACTGGTAGTAACTTGTGCAGGCACTACATGTAAAGCAATAGTATCTTTTGAAATTCCTGCAATATTATATGAAACCAAATTATTAAGTTGAACAAATTTTGTACCTTGTAATTCTGGCTCTTGTAGTTTTGCCATTAGCCAATCATTAAATGCACTTAAGTCAGGATTTTCTCCTAAAGTATGATGAACAATTTTATTAAACTCTTCTTCTGGTATAGAATTAAGTTTTGCAAGTATATCTTTACATTTATCAACCTTTTCTTCATCTTGTGAGTATCCTATATAGTTTTTTACAATCTCGATTGCTTGATTTTTTGTTACCATATAAACCACCAACCTTACTTTTAAATCCTCTATCTGGAGATTCCTCTATCCTCTCCTTTTGTTCTTTTTCTTTTATAGGCTACCTCTTCTCGTTGTATTTTTTTATTATTTTCTCGTTGACGACCTTTCCAACGATCTAGAACTGCTTTTTTTATTTCTTCTCTTTTCTTCTCTTCTTCAGCTTGTGCTGGTGTTATTCCCATAGTTTGTTCTTCCGCTTTTATTATATCACTACCAAACACTTTTTCAGCATCAAGATATCCTAAAACAATTCTTCCCTCTTCAAATTTTAACTCTGAATTAGGCACTAATCCGTTTTTTCTCATAAACATTTTTGACATAGCAAGAATTGCTTTGTGTTTTTCTGTTAATTCTTTTTCACTTTTAGCTTCTGATTTTATTTGTATTGGCTTACCTGTAGCTAAAATTTCTCTTATTCTTGATAGAGTTCCCGTGTATATTTCGTTTGTATTAACTCGTTTAAATTCCTCTATTAGTCTATGGTCTTGTTCTAATGGTGTTTCCATTGGCTCCCAGTCTAAAAAATCATAATCTTGGATAACTTGTATTTGTTCTGGTTTTCTTGAAGTTATATTATTTATAATAGTTTCAACTTGTGGAATCGAACAAAAGTCTTCAAATATATTTCTACCATCAGTTGTAGTTAATTGTTTTGCGACATTTAACAAACGAGCTAAATCGCCAATATTTTTTATTGTTATTGGTCGTTTACTATTACTCAAAGCTTTCACAACTCTATAAGCATCTCTTTCTTCATTTGCTATTCTTTTATCATATCCTTCATCATCTTCAATTTTACACTTATAATATGCAATTAGTTTTTCAAAGAAATCTTTATCCATAAAATCACCACCTACATATATTTTAACATTTTTAGGTACAAAAATCAAATTATGTAAATTTTCTTGTTATCTAGATTTCTCTATCGCATCTTGAACAAAATCCGTCACCTATTCAAATTTTTTTCCACTATGTAATCGCCCTTACCACTTATTTAATTATTCTTCTTTTTAAAAGATTTTTTAATGATACAAATAGTCTTTTATACCGCACTTTCTTTTTTATTACTAAAACTATTCCTTCGTTATTTCCGTCTTTGATATCATTTTCTTTATTTCCCCAAATGTTGTTTGAATTATTCCTTTTTCGTATATCTTCTTGTAGACTGCCTCTTTTCCTTTTGTAATTTTTATTTTATTTCTTCTATTATCATATTTTAGCTCCTTCATTTTTCTACTTTGATTTATTTTTTATTTTTGCATTTACTAAATCTATATATTGCTTTCTTTCATCTTCAGCGTCTTGAAAATAAAATTCATCTTCATTAGATTTATAAATACCGTGAAAATTATATTCTTGAAATAAATTCAATTCTTTTTTCAAAATATCTGCTATTTGTATTTCTTTTTGTGCTACTATATAATCGTACAATATAGCAAAATAATACTTATATCTATTGTGATTTTTGGTTAATAAATTTATATTGTTTTTTACAAATTCTTCAACGTTTGATATATCTGTATTGGCTACTTGCATAGCCATTTGAGCTACATCTTCATCTTCTTGTATAAACTTCCAATCAAATACTTTATTTTTTACCTCCCAAACAATCATCTTTATAAAAGCAATTGTTTTTATTTTCATAAAATCATTATTATTAAGATTATCTAATTTACTGTAAAATTTCCTTGCACTATGCTGCTCAGGTAATGCTGCTATAAATTCATCAACCCCTTCCTTTGCTCCAAAATAGTTTAATTTTCTTATTGAGTATTCAAATAACTCTTCTGGCGTTGTTGCTAGCTGATAGTAAATTATTGCTTTTAATAAATTTAATATACTTGTTTCAAAAATTTTCTTTTCCATAATTTTCCCCTTCATTTGTTATATTTTAATTGTAGTTTCTTTCATTATATGATGTTCAGCCACATAGTGTCTATTACATAGATTTTTTTAATCTTGGCCTATGTAATATATTCTCTCTTGAATTGTGTCCTTGAATAAATTCTTTAACACCTCTTCTACATCTCCAACTATCTTTAATTTATTACGGCTTATTAACACTCCTTAATCAATTTTTAATTTCTCACTTATTTGATTATTATTATTTTATTTTTTCTTGCTCAATTACTTGCTGCTCTCGTTGAATTTGACTTTGAGCACTATCTTTACTTTCTGTTGGTATATTAATAGTAGCTTTTCCAATCTCTTGCGGTAAAAACTCACCACCATATGCTAATGTTCTATTAGACTTTATCGCTTGACTTCCTTTAGTATCTTTTTTTACATCACCTAAGCTTTCTTGTAAAATCTCATAATTATAGTACAACGGATTGGATATTACATTATTATTTAATTTATCTACATAGCCAACAATATATTTAGGATTTATACGATAATTAGGTTGTCCATCTATTCCTTGCAATCCACTTGGTGTAAACTCATATCCTTGCCCAGAAATATTTTCAACAATATCTACTTCTTTACCATCTATTACAGGTTGATCAATTATTACAACAGATTCTGTTCCAATACTTGCCATCATTCCTCCGTCTTTCATATAACAACAATTCTTCTTGAGTCATTTCTTTTACTGTTGTTGAACCTAAATCTTTCCTCATCATAAGTAATCCATTTTCCAAAATGCTTGGTGAGTCTTCTAATACCTGTGTTCCATGAAATAAATACTTATGTTTTTCTGTATCGTGTTCCATAATTGTTTGTAGTTTTTTCATAAAAGCATCATCTTTTGAATACTTTTCTAACCTTTTTCCTATAATATTTTGATCAGCATAGAGCCATACTTCTTGCCAAATTTCATTTATTTCATGTATTTGAGGTTGGATATTTAAAAATTCATAATATTCTTTTAATTTTTCATCAGTTACTTTATAATCATTTCTAATAACCATTTCTGATATGATTTTAGAATAATCATTAATTATTTTATTAAGCTCTCCAAATAAACTAGCAAACTCACCTCGAATCATAACTAATTCCCCGAAATCTTTATCTAAGCATTCATCTCCCAAGATTTCATAGCATTCATCTAATTCTCTAGTAATAATTGCTTTTAATTTTGTTTTATTTATAATATCCTCATAATTAAAATTGCAAAAATGTCTCCATGTCGTTTCTTCATTACCCGTTCCCCACTCAAACACTAAAGGCTCCTCAAGCTTTTTTTTTATTTCATCATAATTAACTGGCTCTTTCTTTTCACTATTATAATGTATTTGTAATTCATTAATCAAATTACAAAATATAGAATCAGTATTTATTTCAGCATTTATTCCTCTCTTTTCCATTTCTGATTTTATTTTTTTTAAAGCATTATTATAACCTGAAATATTTTCTTCATCTGGTGTTGGTGCATTAAATGCCCATTTTATATTTTCAGCCAATACCTGTATTTGAATCTTAACTTCTGTTTCTTCATCTTCATGGTATATTTCGTACGATTCTTGATTTTTATCTTTATTTATACTACTTTCTTTTATACGACTTTCTTTTTGTTTTTTTCTATTGCCAAATATCTTTTTTACTTGTTCTAAAAAATTCATATAATACCTCCTAAAGTTTTTAAATTTTTTTATACATTTTTTAATTTATATGAAATATTTTCTCTATGAATTTAATTATCTTTTCAAAAAAACTTTCTTTTTTTACTTCAATTAGTAGATTGTTACAATTCGTATTATCTTTTTCCATCTTGTTTATTGTTTTTTTGGTCTTGAAAATATCACTATTATATTTTACACGTTTTTCTTTTTCGATTTTTTCTCTATCATATCTTTCTTTAGCCAATATTCTCTCTTTTTGATATGGTGTAGCCCAATAATCTCTGAATATATTAGCTAATATTGCTTTTGTTTCCTCTAATAACTCCTGCTTTTCAAAGCTCTTATTTATATCAATAGAAAAATTATAAGTCTTGTCCATTTTAGAATTAAACGTATCAATCATTGTTTGAGGTATTTTTTTAACACTTCCTTTAGGTACATATTTTAATATTTCTACTACTTCTTTATAAGCTTTAGGATAATTATTCCCCATCTATACTTACTCCTTCTCTTTGTTTTTCTGTGCTTTTTTCTAACTTTTCATTAATTACGGATTTTGTTTTCATTTGAACATACATATCCATTATTCATTAGCTTTGCAACCTGTTCTCCATGCCCTATAGCAGATTCTTTTTTATCATCAATTACATTTATCAACATTATACCATAACTTTTAATGTTTGCAAATTAAAAGAACACCTACTTATTTGTAGATGTTCTTAATTTTATTATCACATTTATTCTTCAATTATTTTTAGATAATTTCTCTTCCCATAAATAGCCCTATAAACGATAACTTGCTTATATTCTTCATCAATATCGTATAAAACAACATAATTATCAACAGGCAGTTTTCTATAAACCTCATTATTATGTTTTATATGAACTTCCACACATTTATATGGATTTTTCTCTAACGAAAATATTTCCTGTTCAATTTTATTCATTAGATTATTTGCAGCTATTCTATTACATAAATTATTGAATATATAATCATAGATTTCTTCTAATTCCTCTCTTGCTATATCAGTTACTATAACTTCGTAACTATTAATACCCATATTTCTCTCTCAGACCGTTGAAAACTGTTCTTGCACTATGAACTTTACCTTCCTTATATTGTTTTTTACTTTTTTCAAGTTTATTTAAAAATATTTCTTTTTCATATTGTTCTAAACTAATTACTATTAAATCTTTCTTATTATCTCTTTTTATAATCATAGGTTCTATATCATCAACTTTACTAACTGCATTTTCAAATTCTTTTACAGTAATTTCTCTTTGCATATAAATCACGACCTTTCTATTATTTATATTTTACCATATCTTATTAATTACAACAATATAATTATTATAGTTTTACTCATGTACTCAAACTATTTTTGCAAATTGAAATGAATTTAAATTGTTTTCTTTTAAAAATTCCCTCACTTTTTGGCTTGGTTGTTTGTTGCCATTATGTTATCATAGCGTTATCTATACATCTAGAAACATATGTTGCAAGTCTTACACCTTTTTTATAATTAAAACTATCTATTCCCTTTATTAAGCCTATTGTTCCTATTGATATTAAGTCATCTAAGTCTGTATTGTTATTGCTATATTTTTTGCATACATGAGCTACAAGTCTTAAATTTCGCTCTATTAATATAGTTCTTGCCTCTTTATCTCCGTTTTCTAACATTTGTAAATACATCTTTTCTTCTTCTGCATTTAATGGCTCTGGAAATAAACTATTTTTAGATATGTATCCAATCACAAAAAGTGAGGTTTGTAAAAATGTTAAAAATCCCGAGATAGAAAATACTAACATACATTTACCTCCATATTTCTTTCCTATATTTTAAATATATGTTAATATTTTTGTTTGTGTGCCTGGACTTTTGAATTTTATTCTGTCTTACTCATTATTACTAAACAATGCAATATTATTGCAAATACTCCGCCGACTATAGACCCAATCATTAAACCTGCCAAAAACATATTTTCACCTTCTTTTTATTTATTATTATCCTTTTTATTTTTTGTATTCTTTTTTCTTAATATTTGTGTATTTAAAATTGTTCCAGCTATTGAAATTCCTAATAAATAATTGCTCGTGTCTATTTGACCTGTTCTTGGTAATGTTTCTTTTTTGTCTTGCTCAATTTTTTTGTTCTTAAATGTAATTGTTTTTATTTCATTTTCCTCTAGCTTTATTCTTATAGGCTCTTCTGATAATATATAATCTTTTGCTGTTTCAACTTCTTTTATTGTATACTTTGTGTCTATTGGTAAATTTTCAATTTTTGCCTCGCCGTTTTCATCTGTTATTAATGAAGATATTAATTCATTTTGCTCATTGTATATTTCGAACTTTACACCTTTTAATTTTATTTCATTGTTTTTCGAGTCAACCTTTATTATTTTTATTGAACCTTTTTTCTTTTCGTTTTCTATTTTTACATTTTTTATTTCGTCATATTCTAATTTTATATTTGTTTCATTTGGTGATAATATATAATTTTTATTTGTTTCTATTTCTTTAATTGATATATTCCCAGGTTTTAAATTAGATACACTTATTTTTCCATTTTCATCTGTTTCATATATTCCTATTTCTTCTCCGCTTTCATATTTAATTAAAAACTTTACACCCTTTATAGGGTATTTAGTGTCTTTATCTATTTTTTCTATTTGAATTCCACATTTATTGGCATTAATATTTATATTAGAGCTTGCTTGTACATCATCGCTATACATATCACAACATAGCATATAGTTTTGATAGTTTCCAACATTACATTCAGCATAATATATTGGGTAATTTTTGCACTTTCCTACAATTTTTATATTGCCATCTATACTATTTGTTATTTTATCTTTTGGAATCATTAATTTAAAACTTTCATTTCCATTAAATTCTGTTTTATTAGTACCAGTTTTATCTGCTATATATGTTCCTTCTGGGAACCCTGTAATTTCAGAAACATTATATTGACTGCATTCTACTTTTGAATTTACTTTAAAAATTGCAGAATAATAACCATCTTTATTTAAATCTTTTGATAACTCACTTTGTTTTGATATTTGTAATATATTATTATTTTTTATTTTTTCGCTTCCATTGTAGCCAATATCAATTAATTTACATATTGCATCAATTACTTTTGTACCTCTTCTTTGTATATCTTCTAAACTTTCATTTTCGACTTTTGTTGTTCCAGCTCTATATTGTTGTCTTATTTCTTCAATTGAATTACCTCTAAGAATTGCATATGATGCCATTTTTGTTGCCAGGTATGCATCATCTTCTGTTTCAACTCCCATTTGACTTGGTGTTTTATATGGATATCCATTTGTATATACACGCCATAATTTTTCATTTGATAATAGCTCTTTTAATTTTACATCATATCCTGCATACTCACCTTTAATCCAACCTATTCCTTTTAAATCTGGATCTATACAATATGCTATTCTTTTTACTCCATTGCTATCTGTATAATATGTTATACTATATGTAACATATATCCATTCAGACCCATTCCATTTTTGTATTGAATAAAAACCTTTGTTATCTCTTTGTAAATACTGTATTTCGCCTGCTGTTGCAGCTTCTGTTTTTTTCATTTGTGTAGATATTTGAAATATAGCCAATACCAATAATACTATACTAAACAACATTCTCCTTACTTTTTTCATAAATAAACTCATTCCTTCTTTCTTCTATTTATATATTTGGATTTCGTAAACATCTATTTACGACATTACTTTTTTATAATTTTTTTCAAAAATTCTTTTGTAATTAAAATGCTCTTTGGTATATTATTTTAATAAAAATTAAACTTTTTCTGATGCTTGTACACATAATCTTAAATTTTTCTTATCTTTTACACAGGTTATTAATGTTAAAATATTTTTATTTGATTTTTCTAAAACAGACAAATCATTTTCAGATATTTGATTTATTTCAGTTACAATATAAACTCTTGTTCCTAATTTAGTTTGATAAATAATTTCATCATTAATTTGTAATTTATTTATCTTTTCAAAATAATGTGCATATGTACCCCTGTTATGAGAAGCAAGAGCAACATTTCCATTCCAATAACTACTATCACAAAAATGACCGACAGATTCTTTTAATACATCTTGTGTTACGCCTTCTTTAATTGGTGCTTCAACATTTATTACTGGAATTTTTATTTTTCCTAAAACATTATTATCACTAGATATTTTTTCAATTGAAAAAGCCTCACACTCCTCAATTTGTTTTTGCTCGTCACTTTTATTAATAGCATCACTATTAATAATATTTTCGTTTACAATACTATCTGCCTCTTTTATTAGATTTGATTGAATAATGGAATTTTTATTTTTTAGATATAAAAAAATGAATAAACAACATACTACAATAACACTAATAATAACACTGAACAAAGACTTCAATGTTTTTCGTTTCAATAAGTCACCTCCTATTACATTTTTTAAATTTCTTTGGAAATTTTTTAGAATTAAATTTTTTGAATAAAATTTTATTATGTACTAATTTTAATATCAAATTCATACAAAGTCAATCTTTTTTCATCTGCAAATTTCTACATAATTCGACAAGTTGTCAATGGGGACGGTTCTTTTTGACATCACACACTAATCTCAGTCACAGATTGATAACACCCATCACCATTTCCATTTACGATTTTCTTTTTTTAACTTAACTAGCAACCTTTTCCAGAACTACCATATTATATCGCCTAATTTAGTTAAAACATTTGCACCATCTTTTATTAACTCGTTAGTTCCTGCAGAGTTTGCTAAGTTAATATTTCCTGGTATTGCCCATACTTCTTTGCCTTGGTTTATTGCATAGTTGGCTGTTATTAATGACCCACTTTTGGCACCTGCTTCTACAACAATTACAGCATCTGAAATACCACTTATTATTCTATTTCTTCTTGGAAAATTTGTTTTTTCTGGTTTTGTTCCAACTATATATTCGGATATTATAAGTCCATCATTTTTTAAAATTTCATGATATAATTTTTCGTTTTCTTTTGGATATATTTTATCTATTCCGCATCCTATAACTGCTATTGTTTTTCCCTTTGCTTTTAATGCACCTATATGTGAATATGAATCTATTCCTTTTGCCAGACCACTAACAATATTGACATTTCGTTTAGCTAATTCATATGAAAAATAATATGAATTCTTTTTTCCATATATTGATGCCATTCTTGAGCCAACAATTGCAACAGATTCATTATTTATGTTTTTTAGATTTCCTTTTGCATATAACACTATTGGTTTATTTTGTATATTATTTAATTTTTGCGGATAATTATTATCAGTGTATTTTATAATTTTTATATCATTTTTATTTATATATCTTAAATATTTAGTTAAATTGCTTTTATATGATTCATTGCACAGCTCTAATAGTAATATTTCAGATAAAAAACTATTTGATTTAAGCTCTTTTTCATTAAGATTCCATATATTTCTTATGTTTTCGTACTTTTTTAATAATAAATCAAATACTTCAAAAGTCATATTTTTTATTTGTGAAATCCAAATCCAATATTCAAGTTCTTCTATATTACAACCCTCCTATGTTTTATATGTTAAAAGTCAAACTCAGAATAAACCCGAATTTGACTTTTTGAATAATTTACAATTTTTCAATTTCTTCTCTTGATAATCCAGTTATTTCTATTATTACATCTACTGGCATTTTTTTTGCTAACATTTTCTTAGCTGTTTCCTTCATACTTTCGTATTTTCCAATTTTAATTCCATCGCGCTTTCCGATTTCAACGCCCTCTTCAATACCTCTACAATATCCATATTCTTGAATTGCATTTTGGTCCATTATGTATTTTTTTCGTAATCTTGCTAGCT
>OJME01000092.1_pt1 | contig 70825 bp, 72 predicted proteins | sample 1597151 | NCBI WGS metagenome assembly OJME01 (sample SAMEA2452118, study PRJEB22498) | human gut metagenome | biome: human feces; feature: human gut; material: feces | place: Australia | collected 2012
ACTATTCCACTATTATTTATCATTCCACATATGGCAACTTTTCGCTTTGAATTATTAGTCATATTTTTTAGCTCTTCTTCGCTGAAAACAGAAAAAACTGAGCCTCTATCACTATGTAACATAGTTGGCTTCGTATTTGTCATCTTTTTCACTCCTTTATGTCTGACTTATATAACTATTATTAAATTTTCATGCTATTTATTATTTTTGCTTAATTGTTGTTTTTTATTATTGATTTATAAAAAAAATCTTATACAATATATTTAAAGTCAAAAAAGGTATTAACATAATTACTTATGCTAATACCTTTTCGTGGTTTTGAATGGTTAAGATGAACATATGAAAGTGCTAGATATAAAGCAAAACAAATAGATTGAACTATACATTTTTTAAGTAAGTCACCACCCATTGCTTAATGATCTCTTTATTAGTAAAAATATATAAAATTTAATTACAACGAATAGCTATATGAAAATGCTATAGATTCATATAATGCATACTTATGTAAATTTATACAAACTAAACAAGCTTATGAATGTGAGTTTGAACCATTTACTAACTTTGGCTATATACTCGGCTAAAGTCCTTGGTCATATTACAATGAATTCTATAATTAGATTTATACAATATAAAGATTAATTTAATTTTTTAATTTTTAATATATATGTATTCTTTATCAATTAAAAATTCCAATGGTTCATTATATAACCTATTAACTATATTTATGTTATCAATAAATAATCGAACTTGACTACTTCTTGCTTCACTAAAATTTTTAAAAGTTTTATTCATTTTATTTGATTCGAACTTTTCTAGTTTTTCACTAGTTTCTATTAATACTTCATCTATTTCTGATTTGCTTGCTACAGGAACTTTTGAAATTAACTTGCCTGAAATTTTACTTATTCCTGATAATCCTTTTAATAAATGAGATTCCATAGATGTGCTAGCATACCCTTCAATTATATTGTAACATTTAGTATAAATTTCTCTATATTCTAAAGATAAATTTTCAATTTGACTTGAAATATTGTTAAGATATTCTGAGTTGAAATTACCAAGCAATATGATTTCAACAAAAGAAGCAAAGGAAAAAATATATATAGCTAATTTATAATCTTGGAGTTTTGAATATACTTTTTTTATTTTATTCTTAACGTTTTGATCACTATGCAATAAGGATTGTTTCTTTAAACTTTCATTAATTTGATTTTTGTGAAAATCGATACTTTTAAAAGCTTCACGTTTAATATCTTGAACTAAAATCTGTTTATTAGTTTTATATTTTTCATTATTCCAATTGTATTTGTAATTATTTAGTACATCATATAAAGTGTCTAAATTACCCTTTAAATTTGACTTTTCTTTTTGCTCTAGAAATTTAATTATCTCTTGCTGTATTTCTTGGATAGTATCAAGTTTCTTGTCCATGCTCATTAATGTGACTGCCATAAAAAGCATGGTTGGATTATAAGGTATTGTTGTAAATTGTTCTATATTATCTTGCTTGTTCCACCTAGCTTGACCCACTAATTTATTACTTTGATCAAGTGCAGCTCCTAGAAAGCCCTTTCCATCTTTAGCCTGTGCTAATTTAGTAGCACCATCAGGTAGAGTACACCTATATAATCCGTTGGCATTAATACTTTGTGTTATTGTGCGTGTATACTCAAATAAATTTGAAAACCCAACTCCTAAGGTAGACAGTTTTGATAATGGAAATTTAATGTATTTTTCAGTATTAATTTCTTCATCATGAACTGATGGAATATATTCCATTTCTATTATCGCATTTATTAGTTCATTATGCCCTTCCTTGTCCATAAATATCACCCTCAATCAAATTTAATATACTTTGGTGTTGTTTATTATAAAGTAAAAAATTTATTTAAAAAAAGTTTCATTACGATTACCTTTTATAAAATCTATTGTATTTTATATCTTACTAATATACAACTTTTAATTTTAGTACCTGGCTTTATAAATTTATCTAACTTTTTTGTATATTCAGTATAAACCATATATGAATCAATATCTTCTTCACTATCATTAGTTTCTAAAAATCGTTCTATACTTTGAATCCTTAATTCCTTATTTGATTTCGGTTCTAATTCATATTCTTCTAATAAATCTGACAACTCATTTGATTTCATTGTTTTCTTCATATCCTAGATACATTACATATTCAAGTTCATTAGGTATATTATTGGTTAACATCATTTCTATAAATTCTATAATAGACATATTTTGACCTATTATAGTTGTTATATCATCAAAGTTAATCAGTGGTATTTTATTTCCTTATTGATAATAATATGATATTATTATCATGGAAAAAATATCAAGGGGGAGGGTGTTCTAATATGAAAAAATTAAAATCTTTATTAGTTAGTTTAGTATTTGCATTAGTATGTGTTTCAATGGTAACTTCAACAGATGTTGTGGAAGCATCAAGCTTAAAATTAAACAAAACTAGCCTAACAATTTATGTTGGAAAAAACAGTACACTAAAAGTAAGTGGTACAAGTAAAAAAGTTACTTGGTCTACTTCTAACAAGAAAGTAGCAACGGTTTCGTCTAAAGGAACTGTTTCTGCAAAGTCTTCTGGTACTGCTACTATTACTGCTAAAGTAAATAACAAAAACTTAAGGTGCAAAGTAACAGTAAAAAAGGCAACAAATAGTAAAAGTGCAGCACTAAAAGCATATTATAACTTCTTAAAATCTTATAAATTTGATCTTGATAGTTCTTCTCGTGGATTCAATCTAGCATATATAAATAATGATAGTATTCCTGAGCTTATTGTTTTCGATGGAGATTACCATGCAGCAGGCGGAAAAGTATATGCTTATGTCAACGGAAAAGTAAAATATGTTGGCGAATTTGGCGAATGGGGTGGATTTGAATACCAAGAGAAAAAGGGAGTTATTTGTAGTACTTGGTCTCGTGCCAATTCTTACACTACTTATTACAAATGGAGTGGATCTAAACTTTCAACAATAATGTCTTCTAGTGCAATTGGAGAATTCAGTTCTAATGGAGACTTTGAATACAAATATTATATAAATGATAAAGAAGTTACTTTGTCAAAATACAACAGTTCAATTGCTCCTTATGTAAAAGGACTTAAATCTGTAAGTGTATACAACTCATATGCAGTTACAGATTCAGTTATGAAAAAGAAATTATTATAGTAATATAAAATAATTTGTTCTTATGATAAAAATGAAAATAAGTTTATAACTTTAAATAAAAGGAGTTGTCTCAAAATAATTTTAAAATCATTTTGAGACAACTCCCTTTTCGTAGATTTGAATGGTGGAGACGATGGGATACTCTAACATGTATTTTTTAGTAAATTTTATTTCTTATTATACATTCTATTTCTGTATATTGCTTAATTACGTCAGTTCCATTTTTATATAGCTTTTTTTATCTTTCCTCAAACTTAATTATAATTGTGTACTAATACATGTAATACTATAATTTTATATAATCCTCCATATAAAACTTTAATATAATGGACTTAATAAAAAATATTAAGCTTTCTATCAAGTCCGTCGATTTTAATATATATCATGCTTAGTATATAATAAACCGTATTATTTTTAATCACCAATTGACACTATCCCAGTTTCCATTGATAAGGCTTGTTGTGCCATATTAATCAATTCATTCAACATAATAGTCCATATTTCTGATTCTCTAACATCTTTTAATATTGTTGAAACTAGTATACTCTTACAGGTATTAATTATTAATTGAATATCATCTGCTAAAATTACTACATCATCATACGGATCAATATCATACAGTTTGCTCATGTCAAATAAAACTTCGTCTCTTGAACTGTAAATATATCCAATTAACTCATCACTAAATTCAATATTTTCATTATTCAAATTGACATCTTTTACATTACAATATATAACTCAAATATTTAATAAAATATATTAATCATTTTTAACCCATTTTTTATAAAATTACACCCTTCATTATCATCACATGCTAATACTTCTTCAATTGGATTCCCATAAGTTATCCATTTATCACATATGCTTTTAAGTAATTTATCGTTATAACTTTTATTAAATTTATTATCAAATAGAATTTTTACTTCTACAACATATATACCTTCTATTTTCCAATATGGTTTATTTTCTATGTATTCTTTATTTTTTATACTATCTTTAACAGATTCAATAATACTTTCAAAAATATTCTGAGCTTCATCCTTACTGTTTGAATATATAAATGCTCTAATAAACAAATCTTCTACCTCCTACTTATGTGTAATTTTACCATCTAGAGATACATTCAAATGTGATCCATCTCGGCTAGCCCATCCTAAACTCTTTTTACCTGTTTTAGAAAGTTGTACATCCCATTCAAATGATTGTCCTGCAGTTCTTGATGGCCCTTTAGTCCATACATTTCCAAATTTATCAACATATCCTCCATTACGTTTAGGTAGTGGCTGCGATGAACTCCAGTTTTTTGGTGGAACATATCTTATCTTACCTTTTGTTGGCAAATTATTGCTTTTTAAAGTACCTTTTTTAGACACTTTATTTTTATTTTTATTTTTATTTTTTTGACAACCATTATTATGTACCAACACACTTGCATCAGATACAAAATAAGTATGGAAATCTTCAACCTCAAAGTTATATACAGCTATTAGTTCATTATGAACCACTTCATCTATCTTCTCAACTGTAGACTTATCACCTGACTGAAGAACTACTACATCTTCCTCTTCAATCATGCTTGCTGGTATCCAGCCTACGTTATCTATATAAAATACGTGTTGCTCCGTAGCCTCTATAACTTCTCCAGCTGCTTTAATATAAAGTATTGTATCCGTTTCTTTTACAAAAGTTTATACTACTACTTTAAGGGATACTTCACCATTCTCTGGATTTTGAGACCATACTAAGTTGCCTTCTTTAATATCATCTATCGAATTATAATAAAGCCAACAGCTCCGAAATATATTTTAGTATTCTAATAAATTTCTTTTTAATCCAATTAATATAGTTTGATCAGCTTCAAATTCAAATTTTAGCATATGACTTTGGTGACTGCCACCTATTTGTCCTTCTACCTGAAATAATTTACTCTCTTCAAATCCGAATCTTACATATGCATCACTATCATAATCAATTAAACATGTATTTCCTTTAAGCTTATCTAGTATTTCATTTGCTTCTTTAACAATTTTTTCAATATAATATATTGGAATACAGAACGTACAACCACCAGAAAATTCCCCTGACTTAACATGTAAATAGTATGTTGCATGCAATTCAACAGTATATAAATGTTCAAATCTCATCTCTTCTTTTTCTGTTTTATATATAATTATATCTCTCATAAATCTCATACTCCTATATTTTGTATTTATTACTTAATTGCATACTTAAAGTCATCAAACATTCCTGTTTTTTTATTGTATACAAAATGTATCTCAACACCTTTAACATTTCTAGCCATTTTAATCCATCCATCTTTATGATCCCATCTTCCATCTCCTAATTTAAATTTACTACTTAAATCTTTAGCTCCTTTTAGTGGGTTCGATTGTACTTCATGCATTGCCATTTGTTCTATTAATGTATTTGGCGTCGTTCTTCCCGTACTACCTCTTCCGGCAGTTTTTACCGGATTACCAACTCCCTTAGATTTTGTTTTCTTACTAGAATTTGACTTACATCCATTATTATGTACCAACACACTTGCATCAGATACAAAATACGTATGGAAATCTTCAACCTCAAAGTTATATACAGTTATAAGTTCATTATGAACTACCTTATCTATCTTCTCAACTGTAGACTTATCACCTGACTGAAGAACTACTACATCTTCCTCTTCAATCATGCTTGCTGGTATCCAGCCTACGTTATCTATATAAAATACGTGTTGCTCCGTAGCCTCTATAACTTCTCCAGCTGCTTTAATATAAAGTATTGTATCAGTTTCTTTTACAAAAGTTTGTACTACTCTTTTAAGGGCTACTTCTCCTGTTTCTGGATCTTGTGCCCATACCAGGTCTCCTTCTTCAATATCCTCTATTGGAACATCTCCATCTTGCGTTGATATTAAAGTTCCTGCTGTAAAACAACCTTTTTTAGTTATTTTACACTTAACCTTACGATATGTTTTAGTAGCCTTTTTATTTACTTTTCTAGCAGTTTTCTTTGTAACTACCCTAGCCTTCCTTACAGCTTTAGAAACTCTTTTAGCTACAACTTTTGTACTCTTAGTTTTTTTGCTACCTGCTTAACTTTTTTCGTAACTTTAGTTATCTTTAACTTTTTAAATGGATTTACAGTACCAAGAACTGCTCCACCAACTATAGCTCCTGCTTTCTTCCATCCCTTCAGATTTTTCTTCTTAGCATAGCTATATCCATCCAACGCCCCAAATCCTGCATCTATTATTAAAGCTACAGGTATATGACCACTTGGATCTGTGTATGAAATTGGATTATTTGTACAATAAGCATATAGGTGTAAGCTGCTTGGATCTGTGTATTCTCCACGATAAGTATCTTCTGTTAAGAATCTTCCATCTTCAGGGTTATAGTATCTGGCATTTAGATAATATAATCCTGTTTTCTTATCGTAAATTCCACCTGTGTAACAAATTTTGTTGTACTTTCACGCATGTCCTTGTTGTAGAAGTAGTACTTTTCACCTTCTGTATTTGAAATATCTCTAACTGTCGCAATTACATTTCCACTAGCGCCCATTAAGTTAAGGCTAGTTACTCCTGTAAGTTTCTCAACATCCTCTGGTTCTTCTAATTCTGTTGAAGTATCAGCTTTTGTACTCCAGAGTATATTAGGAAAATTATTGAAATGACTTAAATTACTACATAAGATACCTTCATTCAAGTTAAATATTTCATACTGTATATTTGTTTATATCTAAGCACTAATCATGTTTTATATATATAGGTAAAAACATAGCCTTTGGATCTTTTTCTTTCACTAAATTATAAAATTTTTTACTTACAATTATTTTTTTATTACATTCGAAATATTCAGATGTAATATTTACATCTTCTAAGTCCTCTAGTACGTCTTTATCAATATATTTATTTATGTATGTTTCGTATATTTGTAAATTTTTATGTAACTTTCCACAATTACTACAAATAAATAAATCAGAATATGAGTTATCATAAAACGCATTTACATCTAGCACATTGTCACTGTATAATCTGTAAGCAACTATATTTTTTCTTTTTGTATAGCATTCTTTAAAATATTTAGCATTAATTCCATTTTCAACTAAATATTCATACATTAATTGAGTTATAAAAAATACACTTTTATTGTACTCTAATGTAAATGTATTATAACTATTTCTCTTTATTCCTTTAGGCTGTATTTCTAAATTTTCTTTTAATTCTATTGAATCACACAGATTACAGCTATTTTCATACTCATTATCAGATTCTTCATCATAGTCAAAACAATATCTATTAATAAAATATGGCTCATAGGCTACTGCTTTATCCATTTCAACATTACTAAACACTGGATATAAATGTTGTATTTCCAATATAATATCACCTTTATAATCATTAATTAATTGTTTAGTTTCCAAGAACATTGGATTTGTCTCATCTATTTTATATATAGGATCAATACCTATTCTTTCTTTTAATTCATATTTTTTTAACTTATTTTTAATACTATGTAACTTTCTTTGTATAATATATGGATAATCTTTTGATGTATCTGAAAACCCTATTGTAAATTCTATATTTAACTTCATTACTATTCTCCTTGGCATTTTTGTATATTAAAATTATTTTTTATAATATTTAATTATGATATCTATTGCTACTTTTCTTAGCTCTGATTTATAACTCTAGCCTTATTCAAAAGTTCTTAATATCAATATATTTTACTTGATATTGACCAGTCAACTTTCTATTGAATAATAATATTTTTTTAAATAAATTCATTATTACAATAATAAAAAAACATTAAACTAGATTATCCACTCAAAATATAAGTTTAAAATAAAAAACTACTAAGCCATAAACTTAGTAGTTCCTTATCCTCTTTTTAGAGGGTTAATATTACACTTTTTCTATATATCTCTCATATATAGAAATCATATGCTTTTAGTAGTTTTCCTTTGTTATGTTTAAATAATTAATTATTTATTTTTCACTTTTAAAATATCATCTAATAAATCCAGTGGTTCTACTTCTAATCCTATTAAATTCATATCCCAATTTACACCTGCCATTAATTCATCATCATTCAATCCTGTAAGCCAATTGTCTAAAAAATTTTCTAATGAAATTGAACATGCTTCATAATTATCCCACTCTTCTTTTATACATGCTTTTGCATAAACTTCATTTGACCAGAAAGTCATAACCTCTGTATCTTCATATTCGTTAGATATAGCAACTGCCCATCCATCTTTATCCTTTAATTTTAATCCCCATACAGTTTTATTTTCAATAATATCATCAATAAATTGTTTATATCTCTTATCTGAATTTATTTTTAAGTTTAAAATTTCTTTCATATGTTATTTTCCTCTCTAATTTAATAATTATCTATTTCTTCATCTAAATCCTTTATAAGTTTTTCAGTATTAACATTTAAGTACTTCTCTCCATCCCAAAATAATGCAATAGAAGTTTCTGTTTCTATGATTTTAGGAATCCACAAGTCAATAAAATCATATATGTCTATAGACTTTGATTTATATTGATATCTACTTTTTTTATATTTTCTTGAATAAATTCTTCTTTGGGCCATAAAGGAATTATTGTCATATTACCCTCTTTAATTGTAAGCCATTGTTCATTATATGTGTAAGTAGTTGTTTTATATGATTTTATTAATTAGCTAATCGACAACTTTATCCGAAGTATTTATCAAGTGGTTAAGGAGATTGACTTTCTAATTAAATAAAAGAGAACATGAAAAACTAAATATAGTTAAACATCTTCTCCTTATTTTTACTTAATAATTTTTATATATAGTTAAAATATTTATTATCGATTCTTATTTAAGTATATTAATTCAATATCTCCATCAACGAATCCTATTCCTACTGCCTGTAATTGTCTTAAATTATTAGAATATTCTCCTATTTTCATGTAATCTTCTATCATTTTTTTTATATATAACATACCATCTTTCCAATCTGATATATCATTACATATTGGTATAGAGAATAAACTTCCTTCTGTCAAAAATATTTCCTCACATGCCCAATCATCATCTTCCTCTGTAAATATATCCGATCCAATTAATTCAATATCATATGTATTGTATTCACCTTCATATAAGTTAAAATTTATAGCAATAACATTTGATGGAATTTTTTTTAAATTATCATCTAACCATGAATAAAACTTTTTTCTAATCATTTTGACCCTCTCTCCTATTATTATGATATTTAACACCTATTATATTGGTTTTATTTTTATACACTCTTTACTTCTTTATATCAAAATTCTTATTAAAACGAGACTTATTTTTATATGTATAAAAAATGCCCCAAGATAACTAGTCTTAGCTATCTTGGGGCATAAATATTATTGTGATTTTATTTCAGTCCAAGCATCTTCATAAATTTTAAGCACCTTAGGTGGTAAATTTAAGAACACATCCGACTTATCCAACACTTCTTGGTCTGGATAAGCAGTTGGATTATTTTTAGTTTCATCATCTAACATATCAAATGCCGCCTGATTAGGTGTTGAATATTCTATATATTCCACATTTTGAAGAGCATTATCTGGGTCTAGCATAAAGTTTATAAACATCTGTGCATAATCTTTATTTTCAGCAATCTTAGGAATACACATAGCATCAACCCATCTATTTGTTCCTTCTTTAGGAACAGAATATGCAAGGTCAGGATTTTCATCCATTAATACTAAGGCATCACCATTGTATACGATTCCCATAGCTGCATCTCCCACAACTAATCTATCTTTTCCATCGTCATTGACATAAGCCTGAACTAATGGAAGTTGTTTTATAAGCTCATTTTTAGCTTCTTCTATCTCAGAAGTCTTTTGAGTATTTATAGAATAACCTAATCTTATTAAAGATATTCCCATTGTATCTCTAACAGAATCTAACATCTGAATATTTCCAGCATACTTCTTATTCCAAAGTACATCCCAACTATCTACATCTTTTTCATCAACCATAGTTTTGTTATATAATATCCCAAATGTACCCCACATATATGGCACAGAATATTTATTTCCTGGATCATAAGCAGGATTTCTAAAGTCTTTCATTATATATTTATAATTTGGTATTTTTGAATAATCTATAGGAGATACTAAATCTTCAGAAATTAATTTTTCCACCATATAATCAGATGGGAAAATTAAATCATATTTAGTACTTCCGCTTTTAAGTTTTTGATACATTGCTTCATTTGTATCATAAGTCTCATAGACTACATCTATACCTGTTTCTTCTTCAAACTTAGTTATTAAATCTTCGTCAATATAATCCCCCACATTGTAAATATTTAAAACTTGAGCAGATTTTTTTGACTTACCACAACCAACTAATAAAGTGGATGACATAACAACTGTTAAAGCTAGTGAAATTATTTTTTTAAGTTTCATTTGATGTCCTCCCTTTTATTATGACTTTTGAGCAGACTTTTTGTTTGCTGTTAAATTTGATAAAAGTAATAATATTAAAACAGATGCAAACATTAAAGTTGAAAGAGCATTTATTTCTGGAGTTAAACCTCTTCTTGTCATAGAATAAATTTCTATTGCTAAGTTAGTTACACCATTTCCTGTTGTAAAGAAACTTATTACGAAATCATCTATAGACATGGTAAATGCTATAAGCATTCCAGAAACTATACCTGGTTTTATTTGTGGTAAAACAACTTTTCTAAGTGCATACCAAGGTGTAGCACCTAAGTCCATGGCTGCATCTTCTATATTTGCTGGTAATTGTTTTAATTTTGGAAGCACAGATAAAATTACATATGGTATATCAAAAACTATATGTGATAATAACATTGTTGTAAATCCAAATTCTAGTTTTATAAAAACATAAAGTGACATTAATGCCACCCCTGTTACTATATCAGGGTTTAAAACTGGTAAATAGTTTATATTTAAAAGTAATCCTCTTACCTTTCCATTTCTCATTTTGTGAATACCTATTGCTGTAATTGTTCCGATTATTGTTGCTATTACAGCTGCTACTATGGCAATTACTATTGTGTAGTAAAGTGCATTTAGTATTCTGTCATTTTCTAATAACTTTTTATACCATCTAAGCGAAAATCCATTCCATTTTGCCATTGATTTTGAATCATTGAATGAAAATACTGCTAGAGATATTATTGGTGCATATAAAAATAAATACACTAAAGTTAAATATATATTCGATGTGAATTTCTTTATACCCTTTATAATAGTAATCCACCGCCTTCCTTGCCTGAATCATCACTAAATTTATTCATTAGTGCCATTGAAATTAATATAACTATCATCATGAATATTGATATAGCTGAACCAAAGTGCCAGTCACCAACTGACATAAATTGTTGTTCAATTAAGTTACCAATTAACATGAATTGTCCTCCACCTAGTAATTTTGAAATTACGAATGTAGATACTGCCGGCATAAATACCATTGTTATTCCTGATACTACTCCTGGCATACTAAGTGGGAATATTACTTTTGTAAATACTTGTGTGCTATTTGCACCTAAGTCTTTTGCTGCGTTTATTAAATCTTGGTCCATTTTTGTAAGTATTGTATAAATTGGTATTATCATAAATGGCAAGAAGTTGTAAACCATACCAAGCATAACTGCAGAGTCTGTATATAATATATTCATTGCTGGAAGTCCTATGGCTGTAAGTATTGTATTTAATACACCATTTCTTCCAAGTATGGCAGACCATGCATATGTTCTAAGTAAGAAGTTCATCCACATTGGTACTATTACAAGCATTAATAAAACACTTTGTCTTCTAGCTTTACTCTTTGCAATAATATAAGCTGCTGGATATCCAATTAATAAACATAGTATTGTAGACATTAGCGCTAATCTTATTGATCTATAAAATATTCTAAAATACATTGGTTGCATTAATTCTTTAAAGTTGTTTAAAGTGAAGCTATACGTTCCATTATCACTTTTTGTAAATGCAAAAAATATAATTAGAAATAAAGGAATTACTATAAATAATCCACTCCAAATTATATATGGAGATGTGATTTTTAAACCTAACTTATTATCAGTCTTACTCATTTTATTCATCATCCCCTGTTTTTTTCATGATATGTATGTCTTCTGGATAAATATCCATTCCTAAGGTACTTCCAACTTCTGCTGATTTTGTATTGTGAAGTAACCAAGTTAACCCACAAGACTCAACAGTCATTTCATAGTGAACTCCTTTGAATACGCAAGAAGTAACTTCACCTGTTAACATAGCACCTTCGCTTTTAACCATTTTTATATCTTCTGGTCTTATGACAACTTGTATTTGTTCGTCTTTTTTAAATCCTTTATCAACACATTCAAAGTTTTTCCCACAAAACTCAACTAAGAAGTCACCGTGCATAACTCCATCTAATATATTAGATTCACCTATAAACCTTGCAACAAAGGCATTTTTAGGTTCATTGTATATATCTTCTGGCGTTCCCATTTGTTGTATTTTACCTTTATTCATAACAACTATAGTATCTGACATTGATAATGCTTCTTCTTGGTCATGAGTAACAAATATAAATGTAATTCCTAGTTGTTGTTGTATATTTTTAAGTTCTCTTTGCATTTCTTGTCTTAATTTTAAATCAAGTGCTCCTAGAGGCTCATCTAGTAAAAGAACTTTTGGCTCATTAACTAAAGCTCTAGCGATGGCAATACGTTGTTGTTGCCCACCACTTAGTGAGTCTATATTTCTTTTTTCAAATCCTGGTAATGCCACAAGTTTAAGCATTTTTTTAACTTTTTCGTCGATAGTTTTTTTGTCCATCTTCTTTATTTTTAATCCAAATGCTATATTTTCATAAACATTCATATGAGGAAACAGTGCATACTTTTGGAATACTGTATTTACTGGTCTTTCATATGGTGGTATATCATTTATATCTTTACCTTGGAATAATACTTTACCATCATCGGCAAACTCAAATCCTGCTATGATTTTAAGAGTTGTAGTTTTACCACATCCACTTGGTCCTAGTAAAGTTAAAAATTCATTTTTTCTTATATCTAAACTTAAGCTCTTTAGAACTTGGTTATCTTCATAGGTTTTTGAAATATTTCTTAATTCAATTATGTTCTCTTGTTTCAACTGTAAACACCTCTTTTATTCTTATATTTGCTTTACTAAAATGTTGGTGGTGTACTTACCCAAACCACCCTTGCTTCTGTTTTTCCAGCATTGGAAATATAGTGATTGGCTCTAGGTTTAAAGTAAAAACTTTCGCCCTTTCTTACTTTATTTTTCTTATCACCTAAGTGAAGGAAAATTGAACCTGCAAGGACATATCCAAATTCTTCACCTTCATGAGGTTTATCTTCTTTATATTGTCCACCTGGTTGTAAAGTTATTATGATTGGCTCCATATCATTTTTTTGTGAATTGGGAACTAGCCATTTTAATTTATATTTTAAATCTTCATCTTCTGTCTCAAACATATCATCCTTAGTAAAGGTGATTTTCTCATCGCTTATTTCATTGAAAAACTCTTTTAAGTTTGTTCCTAAAATATCTAGTATATCTATTAAGGTTGCAATAGATGGTGAGGTTAAATTATTTTCCAATTGAGATATAAATCCCTTTGACAATTCACATCTATTGGCCAGTTCTTCCTGGGTCAGTTGTTTTTCAATTCTCATACGTTTAATTTTCCCACCGATATCCATAGCCACACCTCCTTTTATCTGCATTAAATTATTAATTTTTTATTTTATGTCGATTTTTGTTTTTATTATTAGTAAATTTAAAGTTTAGTATGTAAAACTAACTTTTTCATTTTTCGTGTTATTATATGTAAACAATAAGTTTATAATTTCTAAACAACAATAGCTATTATATAAAAATACCAATATTTTTTCAATAGTTTTTTGAATTTTTTTGTTTTTTATTAATAAGTTTGAAAATGTGTAATTTACTTATTTTTGTCCTTTTATTTTTCATAATTGTTTATATTAATTATTTAAAAGTTTAGTATGTGTAACTACTTTCTAATTAAATATGATTTTCTTCAATATAATATACTAATATTAAGAATAAATTCATTTAATATAAATTTAAATTTTTTATCTTTAAATATATTTTTGTCTTACAATTAAAAAAGTATTGATTTTACCAATACTTTTTAATTTATTATTCTCTTTTTTTCAAATTCAATAACTTAACATCTTATTTATATAGTTCTATAATTATTATATAAAATGGTTTTATGATATAAACTTTACTGATGTGTGGAGGTATAATAATGGTTATTTTTAAATTTTTTACAGTTGGTGACTATGAAAAATTAGAACATTGGATTAATAAAATGTGCTTTAAGGGATATGCCTTAAAAGATTATAGCTTCGGTAGATTTTACTTTGAGCCTTGCATAGAAAATGAATATTATTATTCTATTGAGCTATTTGAAAACTTGCCTTCATCTTTATCTAGCGAAGATTTTTTTAATTACTTAAATGATGAATGTAACATAGAATATGTGTGTAAATTTAGAAACTTTGCCTTTTTTAGAAGAAAAAAGTCAAAGGGAAAGTTTAGTTTGTTCACAGATATTAGCCAAAAAGTATCTTACTTTAAAAGGATTTTGACTTTTAGATTTTCTTTAGCTTTATTTTTGATAGTATTTTCATTTCTTATTTTATACTATCCTCCACTATACTTATCAGATAAAGTTTTCTCATTTTTATTACTCTTTATAGCAATCATGATTATAATCGTAAATATATCAAGTTTTTTTAAATATGAACAATTAAAAAAAATAGATAAATCCTAATTCTTAGTTTTTATCTATTTTTTATTATATATTTAATTATGCTACTTTTCTTTTTGTAAACATATTTTCATACATGTATTCTTTTCTATATTTAAATATTAAACTTAAAGAAATGACAAGAGTTGTAAACTCTGCAAAAGGTACAACTAGCCAAACTCCATTTACACCAAAGATATTTGGCAATATACTTATGCCCACTGCAAAGAATATAAATGTTCTAAGTAAAGAAATTAAAGCAGATACCTTTCCATTTGAAAAGGCTGTAAACATTCCCGATGAAAATATATTAATTCCCTCAACTAAAAATCCTATAGAAAATAATAAAAATCCATTGTGAGCTATATCAAATAAATCCGTATTCTTTGTTGCAAATATGGATATAAGCATTTCTGACATTTGTCTAGATACTACAAAAGTAGTAACCCCAAATACGGAAATTATTATTAAGCTGTATTTTATTAATTTTTGTAATTGATCTTTATTTTGACTACCATAATTATAACTTATGCGAGGTTGTACACCTGATGTAAATCCTATATACGCCGCATTTAATAACATTTGTATATAAAGCATAATTGTTATGGATGCTACACCATCTTCACCTAATAATTTAATCAATACTAAATTATATATAAATGTAGTAACTGCTTGAGATAATTGTGTTACCATTTCAGACGAACCGTTAGCACAACTATTTTTTATTACATTAAAATTAAACTTAGTTTTCACAAAATGAAGAGTGTGTTTTTTATTCATAAAATAAACTATTCCCACAAATGATGGAACAATATATCCTATACAAGTTGCAAGGGCAGCTCCTCTAACACCCATATTTAATTTAACTATAAAAACATAATCTAGTACTATATTTACTATTCCACCAACTATACCGCTTATAAGTCCTAAATTAGGCACTCCTGCTGTAACAAGGAAATAATCAAAATAAATTTTTAAAAGTATGAATGGTGTAAAAATAACCATAAATAATAAATATTCTCTACTATTAAAGTATAAAGCTTTTGTTGATCCTAGGGCATAAATGATTTCTTTCATAAAAACAATACTTATAATCTCAATTACTAAACCTATTACTAAAGCACTTATAGTAATTAATGTGAAGTTTTCTCTAGCTTCTTTGTCTTTGCCCTCTCCCATTTTTCTAGCTACTATGGCACTACCTCCCGTAGCAAACATAATTCCCACACCTAAAATTAAATTTATAACGGGAAAAACTATATTGGTGGCAGATAAAGCATTGGCACCAACAAATTGAGAAATAAACATACCATCTACAATTGTATAAAATGAAAAAAATATCATCATGGCTATTGTAGGTAAAGTATATCTAACAAGTGATGTTAGTGTTACTTTTTTTTGTAATGAATTCTCCATAATCTCCTCCTTGAAATTCATATTAATGTAATATATAATAAACTATCCTGTAAGAGGATAGTCAAGAAGGAGGGTGTTTAATATGAGTGAAATTAATAAAAAATATTTCTCCACAGGAGAGTTTGCCAAATTATGCAATATAAATAAGAAGACTCTTTTTCATTACGATGAAATAGGACTTTTTAAACCAGAGAAAGTTTTAGAAAATGGATATAGATATTATTCCACATATCAATTGGAGGTTTTTAATGTTATTTATACTCTAAAAGATATTGGAATGCCCTTAAAGGAAATCAAAAACTTCATGGATAAGAGAAATCCAGATAATATTGTAGAAATTTTTGAATATGAAACTAGTGAAATTCAAAAAGAAATTGAAAAATTAAAAAGAAAACAAGAGATAATCTCTAATAAAATCAAAATCATCAAGGAATCAAAAAATATTTCTCAAGATATTTTTTTACAACACCAAGAAGAAGAATATATCATACTTAGCAATAATATCGATAAAACAAAAGAGCCTTATGATACATATACTTATATGAATCATTTAGATTACTGCTATAATAATAATTTATATATAGGTTATCCTGCTGGTTCTATTAAAACTTTAGATGATTTAAATAGCACCAACCCTTATGATTATAGTTATTATTATACAAAGGTAAATAAAAATCCTAATAATAAAAATATAACTATCAAACCTGAAGGCGATTATGTTGTTGGCTATTTCAAAGGTTATTTTTCTCAAGCACATATTTTCTATGAAAAACTCATGTCATATATTAATAAAAACAACTTAACAGTTGTTGGGTATGCTTATGAAGATGTTTTAATTGATGAGGTTGCCATAAAAAATATAAATGAATATGTCTTAAAAATCTCCATCCAAATAAAATAAACTTATGAATTTGTTATTTTTTTACATATTTATACTTTCTTCTTAGTAAATATGATAAACTTATATTTACTGACAAGAAAGGGAAAAAGATATGTATATAATCATAATGCTATTCTTATTATTTATTACATTTTTCATATCTAGGAAAAATGCTAGCTATAGGATATTTTTAATTACAGTAAATACTATTATTTCTTTAGTTTATATCCTATGGCGTATTACAGTTATACCTATTCACCATGGATTAATTAGTTTTATTTTAGGTGTAACACTTTATTTAGCTGAATTATTAGGGCTAGTTGCATTTTTTAATTTTCAATATTTATTTGCAAAAAAATACAAGCTAGAGTTAAAAACTTTAGATAATTTTAAAAATGGCAACATTCCATCTGTAGATGTTTTAATTTGTACTTATAATGAACCATTGAGTTTATTAGAAAAGACTATTGCTGCATCTACAAATTTAATTTATCCCAAGTATAAATTAAATATTTATGTTTGTGATGATGGTCGCAGAATTGAGTTAAAACAATTATGCAACAAATATAGGGTAAACTATATTACTAGAGAAGATAACGAAGGTGCAAAAGCTGGTAATATTAATAATGCTTTAACTCATATTAAAGGTGATTTATTTGCAGTACTTGATGCTGATATGATTCCTAAGAAGGAATTTCTTCAAAAGACTGTTGGATACTTTTCTGACGATAATATGGCATTTGTCCAAACTCCACAAGTATATTACAACCAAGACATTTATCAATATAATCTTGGTAGAAATATTCCCAATGAGCAAGACTTTTTCATGAGGGATATTCAAGAAGCAAGAGCATCTAGAGATGCCGTTTTACATGTGGGTACAAATGCTATCTTTAGAAAAAAATATGTGGAAGAGATAGGTGGATACCCAACTTGTTCCATAACTGAAGATATGGCTGTTGGTATGCTTTTACAAGAAAAGGGGTATTCATCTGCTTTAATTAATGAAGAGTTAGTTTTAGGTCTTAGTGCCAATACCTTTACTGAGTTAGTTAAACAAAGAGATAGATGGTGCAGAGGAAATCTTCAAGTTCTTAAACACTTTAATCCTTTATTTTCAAAAGGGCTAAGCTTTGGACAAAAAATCGCCTACTTCGATGGTGCCGTATATTGGTTTTCCAATTTACAAAAAATAATTTATATAGTTTGTCCATTAATTTATCTACTTACATCTAAATTAATTATAAATGCTACTATTTATAGTTTACTTAGTGTATATATTCCTTTTTTAGTTGGACAACACCTTATATTTAAAACATTTTCACCAAAAAGTAGAAGTGTCAAATGGGCCCATTATTATGATACAGCTATGGCACCACATTTAACTTTATCCATAATAAAAGAGATTTTATGTCTTAATATAAAGTTTAATGTTACTTCAAAAGAAGTAGTTCTTGATAAAAAGAATTTTCAATTTAGAGTTGTATTTCCACATATAATTTTAGCTATAGTTAGTATAATAGCTTGGGTTGTATCAACAAAACTTGTGTTAGAAAATAATATGCACTTTGGAGCATATTTAATAAATATGGGATGGAGTATTTTTAATTTCATAGGTGCATTAATTAGTTTAAAAGCAGCTTATCAAAAACCTATTTTTAGAATAAGCGAACGTATCTCTATAAATGAGGATATTACAGTAAAACTATATAATAAACAAAATAATTTAATAATTGGAAAGCTATTAGATATATCAGAAAAAGGTATAGGTATTTTACTAAATGAAAAAATAACAGAAGATTTAAATTTACACATAAAGGATAAAATTCAAGTAAATTTATTAAATAATGATTTTGACTGCTCTATTTCTAGATTAAACAATAAAATTATAGGACTTCAATTTAAAAATATTACTCCAGACAAAATGAAAGTAATCATGAGTATATTTACAGAAAACATGCAGCCACATTATGATAATAAAAAAATTCAAAATTATATTATAACTGATAATAAAGAATCTATTTGTGCATAAAAAAAGATGAGTTTAACTCATCTTTTTTTGTTATCCTAGGATTAATTTTAAATGCTCTTGTAGGATATGTATACCTGTAGTATTTTCTCCACCTCTTGGTATTATTATATCCGCATATTTTTTAGAAGGTTCAACAAATTGCTCATGCATTGGTTTTACAGTTGTCACATATTGTGATAATACTGATTCAACACTTCTGCCTCTTTCTTTTGTGTCCCTTAATATACGACGCATTAAACGTTCATCTGCATCTGTATCAACGAATACTTTTATGTCCATAAGATCTCTAAGCTCTGGATCTTCAAATATTAATATACCCTCTACTATTATTACTTTTTTAGGGTGCGCAAGTACTGTTTCTTCTGATCTCGTATGTCTAGTGTAATCATATACAGGAACTTCAACATCTTGTCCTGCTTTTAATTTTTTTATGTCTTCTATCATTCTTTTTGTTTCAAAAGATGATGGATGGTCATAATTTAAATTTTGTCTTTCTTCTATAGTTTTGTCATCATTAGCTTTATAGTAACTATCATGACAAATTAATTCTATATCATCTTTAAAAAATTCTTTTATATAACTTACTATAGTTGATTTTCCTGATGCAGTTCCACCTGCTATACCAACAACACTTACTTGTTTCATATTATCTTCCACCTACTTATATATTTTTACACTTACTTTTGTCCAAATACAAAAGTCCGCTATTAATCTATATCTGCAATATTTTATCATATTTCTATAGATAATTATCATGGAAAAAATATCCATTATCATTCATAAAAATATTATAACATAATTCGACCTTTTTTTCTTAAAAATTTGATTTATTACAATAATTTACTCATTATAGATTTCCACAGTAATCTTTTTTTATTACTAATATGATAAAGAAGTCATTTCCAAAATTCTAAAATTTTATGTAACTTTTTGACATACTATTTATTTAGCCTTTGAGAAGGATTTTTATAAATATAGATAGAACTTTATAAATATCAAAATATAATAATCATAGCTCCCCCAAATGGCTGTGATTATACAATACATCTTTTTAAATTTCCCTAGAAAGAGTTGATTTCAAAATGATTAAGTTTATCAATTTTGAGCAACTCTTTTATATTAAAATTCGCTTTGCTCATAAAAAAAGCTATCTTTAATGCAATGATTTAATTCATTCATCAAGATAGCTTTATTCTTATATATTCTTTTATAAACCGATTGGTATCCATATTATTACCCTTTTATTATATCCTCGTTTTTACTTAAAATATCATTAATTAATTTTTTATTTATATCTCCTATAGCAGTAGGTTCTTCTGGCTGTCCATTAAATTCTCTAAGAGTTTTGTTCATCCAAATAACATTACACCATCTATTATGTTTATAGACAACATTTTCAAAAATGTTTACAACCTTAAATCCATATTTTTCATGGAATCTCATACTTTTCTCATTTGTAGATAGTATACGAGCATAAACATTATAATATCCTTGCACTTGTAAAATTTCTAATATACATTCATATAATGCTGCTGCTAATCTTTTCCCCTGATATGCAGCATCTGTATATACAGAAACTTCTGTATTCCACTTATATCCTTCTCTTGTAAATGGCTTACCTGCATAAGCATAAGCTGCTACGACCCCATCAATTTCACAAACTAACCATGGAAACTCGCTAGTAATTAAATCAAATCTTCCTTTTAATTCTTCCACAGTTGGTACACTATGCTCCGAGTTTACAACAATATCTTCTTGTTCAACATATGGTTTATATATCTCTTGTATTCTCGTTAAATCTTCAACTGTTGCTAATCGTATTCTTTTTTTCACTCTAGTCCTCCTCTTATTGTTGTTGGCATAGTCTATTATAGTCTATAAGTCATTTTATAATATAATTAAAGTATAATGCAATAATTATTTTATTTTTTTTGTATGATAAAATTATTTTTTAAAATTATATTAAGTTTTAAGTATAATTGTCCATAATATGATATGATATTAAATTATGATACATATTTATTTTATAAGATATAAGGAGATGAAAATTTGATTAAACTAGGCGAATATAACAATCTTAAAGTAAAAAGAAAAGCTGAATTTGGCTACTTCTTAGATGCTGAAACTGGACGTACTTGTGATGATGTACTACTTCACAATAGACTACTTAACAAAAATAAAATAGAAGTTGGCGATGAGGTAAAAGTATTTATATATAAAGATTCAGAAGGAAGACTATCTGCTACTATGGACTATCCAAAAGCACAAGTTGGAGAAATAGCTTATTTAAAAGTTGTAGCTCATACAAAAATAGGTAGCTTTATAGATATTGGACTTCCAAAGGATATTTTAGTTCCTTTCAAAGCTCAAAAATATGAAATGACTAAAGGAAATAGATACTTATTTTATATATATGAAGACAAAAGTGGAAGACTTGCTGCTACTACAGATATTTTCCCTTATTTATCTGTTGAAGCACCATATAAAATTGGTGACAGCGTAGAAGGTGTAGTTTATGGGTTCCAAACTAATAACTCTGCTTGTGTATGTGTTGATAATAAATACGATGCAGTTATTTTAAATAATGAATATTTCACTGAATTAAACATAGGAGATAAATTAGAAGATCTTAAAGTAATAAAAATTTATGAAGATGGAAGACTTGGGCTTACTCCTAGAAAAGAAAGGAAAGCTGAATTAGATACTTTAGAAATAGCTATCATGAGCTATATGGAAGGAAATGATGGTTTCATGAGATTTAATGATAAATCTTCTCCTGAAGATATAGCAACTGTATTTAATTCAAGTAAGAAAAACTTCAAAAGAGCATTAGGTGTTCTTATGAAGAAAAATTTAATAGTTCAAAATGAAGAAGGAACTTTTCTTCGTTAATTTATAAAAAAAGAAATGCTTAGATTAATTTATCTTAGCACTTCTTTTTTAATTTATAATTACTATTATAAATTAATATTTTTTAAACCACTTTGTCATATCCTCCATGGTCTTCATATCTATGGAATCATCCACAATAAAGAAAATACTACTTTTATTTTCCCCTTCAAAATCTATATAATAACTGTCAACCTTAATATCATTTAAATAAAAAGTACAAGATTGATATCTTGAACCATTGGAATAAACATCGCTATTTCCATAAGGTGATATAAATATTTTTTTTATGCTAAGTATATTTCCTAGACTATAATCTTCTAAAAAATATCCTGACTCCGATTCATTTGTATCTAGTGCATAATCTTGAATGGAATGTTGAATAAAGTAAACTTTGCACCCTTGATTTTCTATAGGCATATTGGCAAAATAAAGCAGTCCATCCTTTGTTTTAGAGCAGTACCAACTTTCTGGCACTTTAGCTATTCCTATTTCAGGTATTTCCACATCTTTATATCCATCATATCTATAATATTCATTTACAAAAATCAAAAATATTATAGATATGATTATCATAAGTATTCCACTCTTTTTCATTTGCTTTGCTCCTTTATTTATAATAATAAAATATTTATACAAATTAAATAAATATCCTTTTAATTATCACAAATTTAAAGCAACTTTATATTTCAAATTTTTTAAATTCTGGCTACACCAGTTTTTATGGCAGCTTCTTTTACTGCCTTTGACACATTTTCTACTACTGATTTATTAAAGGCATCTGGTAGTACATATTCTGGTGATAATTCTTCTTCACTTACCACATTTGCTATGGCATAGGCAGCTGCAACTTTCATTTCTTCATTTATTTCTTTTGCTCTAACATCTAAAGCTCCTCTAAATATCCCTGGGAAGGCAAGAACATTATTTACTTGGTTTGGAAAATCACAACGTCCTGTACCTACTATAAATGCCCCACCTAACTTTGCTTCATCAGGGAATATTTCTGGAATAGGATTTGCCATGGCAAATACGATTGCTTTTTCTTTCATAGTTGATACCATTTCTTTTGTCACCATATTTGGTGCCGAAACTCCTATAAATACATCTTTATTTGTTATAATATCAACTAAAGTTCCATTTTCATTATTTTTATTTGTTACTTCTAGCATTTCTCTTTGTGCCCAATTTATATCTTTTGAATCCTTGTGAATAGCTCCATTTATATCACATAAAACTATATTTTTTACATTTAAATTTAACAACATTTTGGCAATAGCCATACCTGCAGAACCAGCTCCGTTTATTACAATTTCTAAATCTTCCATTTTCTTACCTGCAAGTTTTACTGCATTTAAAATTCCCGCCGAAACAATAATAGCCGTCCCATGTTGATCATCATGAAATACTGGTATATCTAACTCTTTTTTTAATCTATTTTCTATTTCTATACATCTTGGAGAATTTATATCTTCTAAATTTATTCCCCCAAAGACAGGCTCTATTAATTTTACAGTTTTTACTATATCATCCATATCCATAGTGTCTATACAAATTGGAAAAGCATCCACATTGGCAAATTCTTTGAAAAGTATTGATTTGCCTTCCATTACAGGTATAGATGCTGATGCACCTATATTGCCAAGACCTAAAACTGCAGTTCCATCACTAACTACTGCAACCATATTACTTTTACAAGTATATTTATATACATCATCTTTATTTTCTTTTATTTTTAAACAAGGCTCAGCCACCCCTGGAGTGTATGCAGTAGATAAATCATCTTTGCATTTTACTTTTACTTTACTTTGTATGCTTACCTTTCCCCCATTTTCTTCATGCATTTTTAAAGCTAATTCACTAAAATTCTTTTTCATTACTCTTCTCCTTATTTTGCAAACATTCTTCTTCCTTTTTCATAAATATTATTTCCATAACAGTCTATGGCTACAATTAATTGTAAATCTTCCACTTCTAACTTTCTTATAGCTTCTGGCCCCAAATCTTCATAAGCTATAATTTCACATTTTTTAATAGAGTTGCTTATATAAGCACCTGCTCCCCCTATGGCTGCCAAATAAACACACTTGTTTTTTATCATGGACTTTATAACTTTATCACTTCTTTTTCCTTTACCAATCATTACTTTTAGTCCCCTATCTAGTAGAGGTATTGTCAAATCATCCATTCTATAACTTGTTGTAGGTCCAGCAGAACCTATTATTTGCCCTTCTTTACTTGGAGAAGGACCCACATAATAAATTCCCATACCTTTTAATTCAAAAGGTAATTCTTTATTATTATTTATTGCATCTATCATTCTTTTATGGGCAGCATCTCTACCTGTATATATGACTCCACTAAGCTTTATAATATCTCTACAAACTAACTTTTCCATGTCTTCATCGCTAAAAGGTGCTTTTATCTCTATCATAAACTACCTCCTATATAATCACTTGCTTATGTCTAGCACAGTGACAATTTATGTTAACTACAACAGGAAGTCCTGCTATATGAGTTGGAAAAGTTTCAATATTTACAGCAAGGGCTGTTGTATTTCCTCCAAATCCTTGAGGTCCAATGCCAAGATTGTTGATTTTTTCAAGCATTTCTCTTTCTAAATTTTTAATATTTTCGTACTTATTATGCTCTCCTATATCTCTAAATAAGGCTTTTTTAGCAATTTGAGCACATTTATCAACAGTTCCACCAATTCCAACTCCCACAACTATAGGTGGACAAGGATTTGGCCCTGCCTCACTTACTGTATCTACTATAAACTGCTTTATTCCATCAATTCCGTCTGATGGTTTTAACATTTTCAACTTACTCATATTTTCACTACCAAAACCTTTTGGTGCATATTGAATTTTTATTTTATCTCCTTTTACCATTTCATAATGAATTATGGCTGGAGTATTATCCTTAGTATTTATTCTTTCAATGGGGCTTACAACAGATTTTCTAAGATATCCTTGTATATAACCTTGACTAACTCCTTTGTTAATGGCCTCTGTTAAAGTATCTCCAACAACTATAACATCCTGTCCCACTTCCACAAAAAACACTGCCATTCCCGTATCTTGACAAAGGGGTATTGATTTCTCTTTTGCTATATAAGTATTTTTTATTAATATTTTTAAAATATCTCTACCTAAGTGACTTTCTTCTTTTGTTAGATTTTCTTCAAATGATTTTATTACATCGTCTCCAAGAATTGTATTTCCCTCAATACAAAGTCTTTTAACTTCCTCTGTAATTATATTTGAATTAATTCTCCTCAAATAAAATTCCTCCCCATATTTTTCTAATCATTCCTATTATCATTTTAACTGTATCACTTTTTTTGGGTGCAAACAATAATATATAAAAGTATTTTAAAATAATTTTTTAACATTATAAAAGGATATTTGTTCGCCCTTATAGAATGGTATTATATTGTTAATCCCATATTTTTTATGGATTTATTTTATGGTTGAGGAGTGAAATATATGAGTGTTACAACAGTAGATTTTTGGGTTAAATCCTTCGATAATACTTATCTAAAATGTGCAAAAGACGTAGTTAATAGTCCTAAAGCTACTATCTTAATCCTACATGAATTAGCTGAACACTACAAAAGATATGACTATGTAACTAATAAATTTGTAGAAAATAATTTTAATGTGTATAGATACGACCATAGGGGACATGGTGATTCAGACGGTAAAAGAGCGTATGTAGATAGTACTAATACTTTTGTCAAAGATTTAAAAACAGTAATAGATTTAGTTAAATCTGAAAATCCCACTTTACCTTTATTTCTTCTAGGGCAAGGCATGGGTGGTCATATAATGAGTATTATTGGTGGACAATATGATAATTTAGTAGATGGAATGATTTTTTCTAGTCCTTTAATTTGTGATTATGAAGATTTTATCAAGTTTGATATTAATAAATATAATAGTGAATTCTACCTTGTTCCTGTACCAAATAATCATGACTTAAGTCATGATTATGATTTTATACAATCTTATGATAATGACGAGTTAGTTTTAAATAAAGTTACAGTAGGTCTTTATCATGCTTTAAAAACAAGCAGTTCTCACATACTTGAATATTTATATAAATTTAAATATCCTTGTTTAATATTACATGGATCCATGGATTCAATAACTGATTGTGAAGACAGTAGATTTTTATTTAACAATATAGTTTCAAGAGATAAAGAAATAAGAATTTTAAATGGTCTTTACCACAAACTTTTAGAAGAGTTAATAAAAGATGATATTATTAATGAAATAAGTAAATGGATTGAAAAAAGAATTTAATTATAAAGAAGGTGTATGGAAATATTTCAATTATTTCCATACACCTTCTTTATATAAAAATTTAAATAATATATTTAATCTCAGCATCTGGAAAAATTCCTTCATATAAGCTAAACTATCCTTTGGATATACAAATTTTCCATAACCAAATTGACCATACTTATAAGTTCTTTCTTCATCATTCATTGGTAAGGTATTTTCAGGAAAAACTTCATTTATTATGTTCTTTGCTCTAGTAGTATATCTATGAGAAATAACTTCAAATGTTATAGGGTTTGATACATCCTTTGGAATTTTTTCACTTAAATATATAAGGAGTTGTCTATAATCTTTTTCCCACCCCTCATACATAAATACTGGAGCAATTATATATCCCACAGGATATCCAGCTTTCATCATTTTTACACTGGCCTCAATCCTTTTTTCTCTATTAGCAGTTCTCTTTTCATAATCATCTATAACCTTTTGTGTATTTATCGTAAATCTAGCTTCAGTTTTTTCTTTATGATCTACATCAAGTAAAGTATCTACATTATCAAACTTAGTAACAAATCTAAATCTTCCATACTCACTCTTTGCAAAAAATTCAATGGCTTTTTTTAGACAATGAGTATAAGGTTCTACTGGTATGGGGTCTGATGTGGCTGATCCTTCAAATATAGTAATTTTGGGTTTGCGTTCATACATATATTCTTGGGCTCTATTTAAAATATCATCTATATTAACATTAATTTTTATAAATGGCTTATCTCCCAAGTTTGTATTTAAATAGCAGTACTGACAATTACCAACACATCCACTTAGCAAAGGTAATTGCCAATGGGCAGATGGCTTACAACTTTGAAATTTATAACCTTTCTTCACGCCAACTACTAAAGTATTTTTTCCTTCTTTATAATATTCCATAATATTATCTCCAGGAATATTGCCCTTTATTTTATTATTAGTTAAAGTTATAATTTCAGCTTTATCCTTAAATTTTTCATAAATATTTTTACCCATTTCATAGTTTAAAGCATTTTTTTCAAAAATTATTCTTTTTGGTATAAACATGGATGTCATCTCCTTTTATTGTATTTTTCCAACTTATATCTTTAAAAATACAATGAAAACTCGAAATATGTATGATATACCTATATTTATATTATTTTATAATGTCTTCATATTTAAAATTAGTAACTAATTGTAAATCAGATGGCTTTAACTCAATTTGAAATCCTATCTTACCACCACTTACAATTATTTTTTCTAAACTTTCTCCACTTTCATGTACAAAGGTAGTATATAATTTTTTCATCCCCACAGGAGAGCATCCTCCTCTAATATATCCCGTCACCTTATTTATATCTTTCACATGGATCATCTCCATATTTTTCTCACCAGCTACCTTAGCTGCTTTTTTCATATCTAAACTTTCTGCCACAGGTATTACAAAAACATAAAAGTTTTTGCTAGCTCCTTGTGCTACTAAAGTTTTAAATACCATCTTTTCATCTTGGTTTAATTTTTGTGCCACGCTTATTCCATCTATATGATTTTCATCAACTTCATAAGTATACATATTATATTCTATCTTTTTAGAATCTAGAATTCTCATGGCATTTGTTTTTTGATGCTTTTTAGCCATAATATCATCTCCTTAATAAATCCTATAAATTTTTATTATGTTTTTATATTTAGTATAACAAAAATTATAATAAATCCTAAATACTAATATTATCATTTTCACTACTATTCAAAAAAAATACTCAACAAAACAGCTACTAACTGTCATGTTGAGTATTAAAATCTTATTATTTTGAGTAGAACTCTACTATTAGTATTTCGTTTATTTCTATTGGTACCTCATTTCTTTCAGGCATTCTAACAAGTGTACCTGCAAAGTTTTCTTCGTCTTTTTCTAAATAAGGATATACTACTAGTGATTTTTCTTGGAAGTTATTTTTAAACATTTCGTTGTTTCTAGATTTTTCTCTTAGAGAAACTCTGTCTCCAACACTTACTGAGAATGAAGGTATATCTACCTTTTTCCCATTAACTAATATATGTCCATGAACTACCATTTGACGTGCTTGTCTTATAGAATTTGCTAGACCTAATCTATAAACTACATTGTCTAATCTACACTCTAACATTTTTATTAAAGCTTCACCTGTAGATTCTTTAGATTTCTCAGCTTTTTTGTAGTAATTTCTAAATTGTTTTTCTAATACTCCATAATAAGCTCTCAGTCTTTGTTTTTCTAATAATTGAAGTCCATAGGGTGAAAGTTTTTTATCTGCTCTAGAAGTTCCTTTCACTGCTCTGTCCATTGCTTTAGGATGTCCACATACATTTAGTCCTAATCTTCTACATTGTTTAAATCTTGGTCCCATCATTTTTGCCATTTGCTTAAATCTCCTTAAAAATTATTATTTGCCGCGATAATTTTTAAAGCCAAGTTTATTATACCATCTATCTTTTTAATTGTAAATGATTTTCATTAACAATTAGTTTAATTATTTTTCCAATTTAAATATAAATTTCCTTAAAAAAAAGAACTCGGGTGCAGACTCCCGAGTTCTTTTTTACAATTAAGAGGTTAAGTTTAAAAAATTAAAAGATTAGTGTTATTTGAATTGTCATAATTTTAGGTGTTTTTATGGCTATATTATAAATTACTTTATTATCAAACACATATCTTTTGTCCTTCAACTTGATTATATTGTAACACACTGAAAATAATTTGTAAATGATAATTATTATCATTTTTTATTTTTTTATTTTTTTATGGATTATTCATATATATTAGGCAAAAATACTGAAAATTTAGATCCCCTTTCACTGGATATAACTTGTATATATCCACCATGCTTGGCTATTATGCACCTTGTTAAATAAAGACCTATACCTATTCCCTCTGTATTACCAACATTATTTCCCCTATAAAATCTCATAAATATTTTAGGAATCTCTTCTTCTTTTATTCCCATACCATTATCTTCAATATCAATTCTTACAAACATTTCATAATTTTCTATACTTACTTTTATTTTCCCCTTTGAAGGAGTATACTTTACTCCATTTTCTAAAATATTAAAAATAGCTTCACTAATCCAATTTTTATCATGTAAAATTTTAACTTTATCCTTTTGAAAAAGTTCAATATCTATATTTTTCTCCATAGCCTTTTTTTGAACTTGCCTTATTGCATGTATTATGGTGTCATTTAAATCATTAATTTCACTTCTTAAATTTATTACTCCGCTTTCCAGTCTAGACATTTTTATCATGCTTTCTATCAAAAAAGTAAGCCTATCTAAGGATAAATTCATTATTTCACTAAATTCGTTTCTTTCTTCATCACTTAAGCTTTCATCCTTAAAAAATTCTCCATACATTTTTAAATTAGTCAAAGGTGTTTTTAGTTGGTGGGCAATATCTGAAACTAAGGATTTGATTTCATTTCTCTCCTTTTCCATTTGTTTATTCTTTGCATTTAATATATTAGTAAGTTTTATAGTTTGATATTGTAGTTTTGAAAATATTGTATCTTCCATTGTAGAAAATACTTCTTCATCTTTCATATCTATAATAGTTTGTAGCATATGTGATAAATCTAGTAGGGAATCTTTTATATAATCCTCATATCTTTTTTCTTGAATAAAAAATATTGTTATTACAAATATACAAAAAATTAATAATACAATGGATAATTCTAAATTTCTAAAAATAAATAATATATATAAATTTAAACAAATTGAAATTAATATAATTACAGCTTTGTATATGTTGTTTATCTTATTAAAATCTTTTTTCATAATTTACTCTCCAAAAGTATATCCTATTCCAAAGACTGTAATTATATATTTGCAATTTTTAGCATCATCTTCTATCTTTTTTCTAAGCCTTCTTATAGTTACAGCTAAGGTATTTTCATAGACAAAACTTCCCCTACTATCCCAAATTTTATCCAAAATTATTTCTTTAGTAATAACTTTTCCTTTGTTTTTAACTAACAATTCTAGCAATCTATATTCTGTTACACTTAAACTTATGTCTAAATTATTTTTATATACGGCCATCTTATCAAAATCAATTTTTAAATCTTTATATTCAAATATACTTTCATCTCTTTGCTTATTTCTGAGCATTGCATTGACTTTACGTTTTAATACTTCTATGGAAAAAGGTTTTGATATATAATCATCAGCTCCATTTTCAAATCCCTTTAGCATATCTTCTTCCGTATCATTTGCCGTAAAAAATACTATTTTAAAATCACCCGTATCTCTTATTTCTTTGCATAAATCCAAACCACTGCCATCGGGTAAATTAATATCTAAAAGCAAAAAATCTATTTTATTATTTAAGATAACCTCTCTTCCTTCTTCTTTGGAATATGCACACATAACATCATAACCTTCTTTTTTTAGTGCAAAAGTTACTCCACGATTAAGTATCTTATCATCCTCTACTATTAAAATTTTATTCATTTTACCAACCCCTAAATATGCTACTTTTCTATCTCTCTTATTCTTTCTGTTATACTTTGTTTTGATGATACTTTAAATACAAGACTTGGTGTAATTAAACATACTGCAAATATTATTATTATCAAAAATGTTAGTGATAGCGTTGGGAATGTAAACTGTGCATAATCAGCAATATTTTTTGTAAGTTCTGATATGACATAAATAATAGCCATACCTATAGTTAATATAAAAGTTGTTGTGATTAAAGCATAGTATAAACCTTCAAAAGTTAGCATCTTTTTGATTTGTTTTTTAGTCATGCCAATACTTTCAAGAACTGCTAATTCATTTAATCTAGAGTTTACTCCTGTTATCATAATATTTATAAAGTTTAATATACCTATTAGTATTAAGATAACTCCTATACCACCACCTAATATATTCATCACCATTTGAGATTTTTTAAACTCTGCTGTTGATTCAATTCTCGATTCAAAAGATAATCCCCTTTTATCACTCATTCTTTTTAGTTTACTATTAATTGCTACTTCATATTTTTTATCTACATTTATATACAATAGATTTATATTTGCATTTTTATCTATTTTTTCTAAAGCTTCATTACTTATATATATAGTAGGAATACCTAAGGGAGCAGGAAGACCTGATGGTAGCAATTGTCTATTATCATCAATCATAAGTGTATTAAATGTTGACGAAGTATTTAATTTACTATTTCTTATGGTTAAGTCTCCATTTATTTTTTTATAAACATCAGTATTATAGTACCAACTATCTATTAATGCCATTTTTCCTTTTTTGAAACGTTTCGCGTCTATCTTATTTTTAAGGCTATCATTTAATTTATCTATAAGGTTATCATCAACGCCAACTATTGATGCCTTCAATAAAGCTGGATCTTTCTTTATATTTTCTAAATATTTGTTTAGTTCTTCATCACCTGTGTTATATCTTTCATATATACTTTTTAATGCAGGTAATATTATATCATCATTCATATCTACCTGCAAATTAGATGCTTTTGATATATTTATATTTTTTACACCTTTTATATTCTTTATTTCTTTTATAAACTGCTCATCTATTTTATCATCCACATTTCCTATATTTTGTATTGTAAAATCATTTTTAACATAATTTGAAATATAATTTTCTACACTTATACTGCTTAAAAAAGTATTTACACTTAAGAAGGTGATAATCCCCATAAATAATGATAAAAATACTACAAAGGCTCTTTTCTTTTCCCTGAATACATTATACCAAGCCATTTTATAAAGCTTTCCACCTTTTGTGCTTTTTCTACTTTTCTTTGTTTTTTTAGAAGTAATTCCTGTATATCTAAGAGCCTCTGTTGGCGATATATTTCCTGCAATTTTTGCTGGTTTTTTACAACTTATCATTAATGTTAATAAAGAAAATAGCGTTGCAAGTATAAATATTATAGGATTAAAAGATACATCCCTTGGCATTGCACTTGCTTGTGTACCTGCAAATATAGTGGACATAGTAATTGGAACAATTCCAAAGGATACAATAAGTCCTAATATTAGTCCAATAGGAATTCCTATTAAAGAAAGTCTTAATACCTGTCCCCTTACTATTTCCTTTATTTGTTTTGGTGATGTTCCTATAGTTTTTAATAATCCATAAAAGTTAATATCTCTATTAACACCTATATATACCACATTATAAATTAATAAATATCCACTAAGTATTATGAACAATACCATTATTAAAACTACTGCAATAGTTGATAAAAGAGTACCACTTAAGTCTTGAGATATATCATAATTATAAGAAAACTTTTGGTTGCTATTTAACTTGATTTCTTTATTTAATATATCTTGGGCACTATTTTTATACTTGGATTTTAAATCAATAAGAATTGTTGTATTACTATTTAAGTCTAATTTATTATATTTTATAAATTTTTTAGATACTAACATATATCCTGTATCCTCCATTACAGAATAGTCAGTATAATATCCACTTAAAATAAACTCTTTATTATATATTTTTGAACCTATCTTATATGAAATATTTATTTTGTCTCCTATCTTTATTTTACTTTCCCCTAAAAAATCCAATGCTTTTTTAGACATCATAACTTCATTTTCTTTTTGTGGATAGTTGCCTTTTATATTGCTTATGCAAGGAGTTATTTGTTTCGTAAAGCTTTCTTTATCATAGTATTTTATAACTATCTTCGTTTTATTTTTAGCCAAATCTTCTAAAGAAACCTTACCTACATTTATCTCTTTACCTACACTATTAAATAAACCTAAGTCCTTTATCTTATTAAATTGATTATCTGTTGGATTTTGTAGAGTTATTGTGGTAGTACTTCCTTGAAGTCTTAAATTCATTGTATTATAGTTTTTTGCAAAATTAAGACCTATACTAAATACAGATGAAATCATAAAAGTTGTTAATACTATGGCAACTATTACAAATATATTTCTTATTTTATTAGATTTCAAAGAACGATTAGTAATTTTTTTTATTACTTCTTTATTATTATTTTCAAACTTCATTATTCCTCCCCCCTTAGGACAACCTTGCCATCTTCTATTCTTATAATCCTATCTGCAAGTTGGGCAATTTCTTCATTATGAGTAATCATAACCATAGTTTGATTGAATTTTTTACTAGTTACTTTTAATAATCCTATAACATCCATACTAGTTTTGCTATCTAAGTTTCCTGTTGGCTCATCAGCAAGTATTATGGCAGGTTTTGTAGCTAAAGCCCTTGCTATTGCTACTCTTTGTTGTTGACCACCTGATAAATTATTTGGCATATTAGTTAATTTATCATTTAATCCTAAAGTATTTATTATGGAGTCCACATAGTTTGTATCTATTTTTGAGCCATCTAATTCTATGGGTAATACTATATTTTCATATACATTTAGTATTGGTACTAAATTATAATTTTGAAATACAAATCCTATATTTCTTCTTCTAAATATAGTCATTTCTTCATCATTTAATCTACTAATTGTCTTATTACATATAATTGTTTCTCCACTAGTTGGTTTATCTAATCCTCCCAACATATTTAGTAGAGTTGACTTTCCACTACCTGATGTACCTATTATGGCTACAAACTCTCCTTCATTTATTTCTATACTTACATTGTCCAATGCCTTTACTATGTTTGGCTCTTGACCATACATTTTAACTAAATTAATTGTTTTTAAAATACTCATATTTTACCTCCACATAAGTTTTTCTTTATTCTACTTTGATTATAGATAAGACTTATTACAAACTTATGACATATGATTATAAATAAATCAATTGTTTAATATATAATTTCTAACTGAAATTTTCACATATAATTCACACTTAAATCCTTTGACCTATGTTATTATATATTCTATATATTTTTAAGGAGATTGATTATGAAAAAAAGAACAAAACTTGGTATTAAAATATTCGCAGTAATGTTGATTTGTATCATTTCTATTGGTGGTTTTATAGGTAATTATTTTTATAATCTTGCATTAAATCCAAATACACCAAAAGATATGATATTTGCATCAGAAGATGATAGTAGCGACCTTGAAGTTAAAAGCGATGTTGATTGGCTTTTAAATAATTCGAATTATTCTGACACTTACATAACTTCATTTGATAATTTAAAATTACATGCCTATGAAGTAAAAAACAAAAATAAAACTAATAAGTGGGCAATTGTTGTTCATGGATATACTTCTGAAGGTTCTTTATTAAGTTCAAAAGCTAAGCATTTTTATGATATGGGATATAATGTTTTAGTTCCAGATCTTAGAGCTCATGGAAAAAGCCAAGGTGATTATATTGGTATGGGTTGGCATGATAGACTTGATATAATCAGTTGGATTAACAAAATTATCAAAGGTAACCCTAATAGTGAGATAGTTTTACATGGTACATCTATGGGGTCTGCAACTGTTTTATCTGCTTCCGGAGAAAATTTGCCGTCTAACGTTAAAGCTATTATAGCCGATTGTGGCTATACTTCTGTATGGGATGTGTTTTCTTATCAACTAAAATTACTATTTAATTTACCACCTTTCCCTGTAATGGATTTAGCAAATATGGTAACTATGGTTAAAGCAGGATATTCTTTAAAAGAAGCCTCTCCTATATCTCAAGTTGCTCATTCTAAAACACCAATTTTATTTATACATGGTGATAAAGATGATTTTGTGCCATATTATATGATGGATAAATTATATAATGCTACAAGCTCAAAAAAAGAAAAATTGACCATAAAGGGAGCTACTCATGCTAAAAGTGACTTAGTTAATCCAAAACTTTATTGGTCTAGAGTTAATGATTTTTTAAATAAATATGTAAAATAAAAATAGACTTATTTTAAATAGCCTTCAGTGATGTTTTATCATTGAAGGCTATTTTTATAAAAATTTTTCCGATACTCTATTCCAAAATTCGTATCCATTTAATCTTAGTAATTTAACTTTTTTATGGGATTTATAAATTTTAACTTCTTCTATGCGAGTAAATTTATACTGAGTACCATCGGCAACAATCAATATAGTATTTTCAAAATCAAACTCCGGACTTATACTTATAACTGAAGTTGTGGGCAAAATTATACTTGATGTAAAAGATCTATAGGCATTAGTATTCATTGGTGCAATAGGAGTCAGTTGTAATAAATTAAGATTAGGATCTACTATACTTCCTCCTGCTGAATAATTATAAGCTGTTGAACCCATAGGAGTAGATATAAGCATTCCATCTCCACTAAAATGTTCTATTTTTATACCATCAACTTGTAGGTCTAAGTGTACTGTTCTCGATTGAATATTTTTTATTACAATTTCATTTATGGCATCTAATTTTATATTTTCATCTTCTGTACATATATTTGCTTCTATGGTTTCTGCTTCTTGAATAAAATACTCTTTATTTTTATAGGCATTTATAAATGTGTCTATCTTATCTGGTGAAAGTTCTGCAAAAAAACCTAAGTGACCTGTATTTATGGCTATTACAGGTATATCTACAAAATCAAATTTATGTACTGTTTGTAAAAAAGATCCATCACCACCTATAGATATTATAAGTTCTGTATTTTTCTCTATTTGATCACTAACTTGAAAATCAGACTTTAATAATTTTTCTACTAATATATTTTTAGCTTCTATTGATTTATCCAAATTATTATATGCAATAGTAATTGTCCTTTTCATAATCTATTCCTCTCTTAATTTTGTTAAGACTTTTATTTTATTATTAACTTTATCTAAATATGATTAATTACACAACAAATAATATTATAGCTTACTTTTAGTATTTTAACTAAATAATTAATATAATATTGCTTTTATTTTAATAATAACAAAAAGTAGTGATATATTCTATTTATTATCTACTTTTTATTGTATTTTCGCCATAATATGGTTACTAATAGTTTACAATCCAATTATTTTTGTGGAAAAATAATTCTTCAGTGCTAGAATAATATTGTTGAAAAAATAAGGGACTTAAATAATAGTCTTAGGTATCTTAGGGGGTATTTATAATGAAATTCAATGTTTTAAAAAAAATAATTGTCACAGGATTATCTACTGCTATTTGTGTAGGTGGAGTATCTATGGCAAATCTATCAAATTATAATGGAGATGCTGCACAAGCTGCTTATGCCGCAGTAATTAAAGATAATCCATTTACTGCTACTGGTACAGTAACTACTAATGTATCTATGAGAAAAGGTCCTGGTACAAGCTATGCCAGACTTGCAACTTTAAAAAAGGGTACAAAAGTTGACATTGTAGCTAAATCTTCTAATAGTTGGTATAAGGTTAAATACAACAAAGGTTATGCTTATGTTTATAGCCAATATATAAACTTAAACAAAACTGATGACAATAATAATTACAAAGAAGAAAAATTTAGTGCCACTGGTGTTACTAATCATTCTATTTATGTAAGAAATGGTGCTGGTACTTCTTTTGAAAGTCTTGGTTCTTTAAAGAAAAATATCAAAGTTGCCATTGTTGCTAAAACTTCTAACAACTGGTACAAAATTAAATTCAGCACTGATTATGGATATGTTTGTGGAGACTATATAAACTTAAACAAAACTGATGACAACAATAATAATTACAAAGAAGAAAAACTTAGTGCCACTGGTGTTGTTAACCATGCTGTTTATGTAAGAAAAGGTGCTAATACTACTTTCGATAAACTTGGTTCTTTAAAGAAAAATGCTAAAGTTACTATCGTTGCTAAAACTTCTAACAACTGGTATAAAGTTAAATTTAACAAAGGTTATGGTTATGTTTGTGGTCAATATATAAACTTAAACAAAACTGAAGATGACTTTAAATACCCTGCAACTGGTACAGTTAATAGTGCTGTTTTTGTAAGAAAAGGAGCTTCTACTTCTTATACTAAACTTGGTAAATTACAAAAAAATGATAAAGTTACTATATTATCAAAAACTACTTATGGTTGGTATAAAATAAATTATAAAAACACTACTGGATATGTTTATGGCCAATATATAACTTTAGATTTAACTAAATAAAATTCCCAAATAAAAAACAACCATATCTTAGTATTTATTGAAATCACTAAGATATGATTGTTTAATTTGTTGTAAGTAATTCGTATTATATTAAAATTGTAAATATACTCTTCAACACATAAAATCTAAATATTTTTACTCTCATAAAGGGTTCCTAAAATTAATACAATGAATCTATTGCAACTCCAAGTGTTGATGCTTTTATATATGGCTTATTAATAAGCTCATTTAACTCCTCTTTAGTTCCTTCAACTATAAATCCTAATATTTTAACATTACTAGCATTATCTTTGCCATCTTTAATTAATTGTTCGTATAGTTTTTTATTTATTTCACTAGTTATATTATTTTCATTTCCATCCCTTAAATACTCAAGCCAGGAATTATATATCCCATTAATATCTGTAATTCCTGAATATATATTCCCATTATTATAGTTATAATTAATACCTCTCACCTGTGATTCTATTATTCCACATGATTTTGGATTATTGCTCTTTACTTCTTCTTTAAATTCATTCATTTGAGCTTGACTAAAGGTATCTAACCATATCCATTTTGTATTTATATTCCTCATATCAAATGCTATATCTGCAAGTTCATCCTTACTATAACCTTTATCTAAAGATATTGCCATTTCAATTATTTTATCATCTGATATATTATTTATAGTACTTAAATCATTTGGATATTTTTTATAATTTATATTTGGGTGGAAAAATAACATTTTTCTATACCCATCTTCCCAAGTACTAATTCTATTCCAATCAGAATTAGTAATATCTGCATATTGAAACCCATATCCTGTTAATGGTTTATTAATTCCATAAAATTCACTTTTTCTGTCTAAATGCACAACTCTGTCGCCAACTTTTTTTGAAACAGTATAGTCAACTCTTCCACCTAAAAATCCTTGTGTATAATTTGATTTGCTAACATATCCTGTTGGTACTGTACTTTCAATATTTACATCAATTTTATTCATAACTTCATTAGATGATTTTATGTAAACTATATTATTAATAACTATAGCTAAAATTATTGTTATTGCTGATATAACTAAAGCTATAATAGTATTCCTTATTAAACTTTTTCTTTTTCCCTTTCTTATAGCCTTTTTTATTTCATTGTCATTAAAATTATTATTAAAGTCATCAAACTTGCTCATTAATCATTCTCCATTCTTCTTTAAATTTATTTCTTGCTCTATACATATAAGTCTTAATTACATCTTCATTAGTTCCTAATAATAAAGCTATTTCTTTATAACTTAATTCCATATCATATTTAAGTATTAAAATAGATTTATATTCTTCTTTCATATTATTTAAAATTGAAAGTATTGCATTAGATTTTTCCTTTTTTAAATAATCAAGTACAATATCACTTTCATCTATAAGATGAATATAAAGCTCTTCATTATCTATAGAAACTAAGTTAATTTTATTTTTCTTTCTCATGTAATCTCTATATGTGTTCATGGCTACTTTAAATAACCATGAGGAAACTTTATCACAATCTACTCCATCAATATACTTAATAGCCTTAATAAAACTATCATGCGCTATGTCTTGAGCATCTTCTAAACAACATCCATTTTTCATAAGATAATAAATAATTATTTTTGATTGCCTTTCATATAAGTCAATAATTTTGTCACTACCCATATATACTCCTTTCTATATTTTATAGGTCCCTATAATAATAAGACTAATAAAATTATAAAATGTAAACATATTTCTTATTTTTTTATAATATTTTTTAATTTTGTATCTTGTTAATATATATAGTAGATATTTAAATTTGAAATACATTAGTATCTCTTTAATACACGATTATCTATCTTTTGAAATATAATAATGCAATTAAAAAAATAGGAGCAGATGCTCCTATCCATTTTGTTCGTAATTGTTATATATTACGAACTTAATTATATTATAAATCACGAAGTTAGCTAACAAGGCCATTTAACTTAATACATCTATATTTTTTGTGGCAATAAGATCCACATTTAAATTTAAAATGTTATGTTTTACTATATCTCCTATTTTTATCGGAGCATCAACAGTGATATTTTTTATTTCATTCATTACTTCAAATATTTTATCTTTAGGTATACTACCATTTAATCTAACACTTACAATCTCTAAATCTCCATTTATAACTTTTACAGAAGATGATATATTTCTCTTAGGATTTGTCAGTTCTTGATTAACATATTCTTTTCCCTTTTTACAAGTGGCACCTTCAATATTTACAATTTTATCTTTATCTAACTCAACTTCTATCTCGCATCCATTGGGACAAATTATACAAGTAAAGATTTTCTTCATCTTATCACCACCTTTAAATCTTCTCTATCTTTTATATCATCTTTACTAATTTCAATTTGAATCATTTCTGCTGGTATGGCTTTTTTCATCTTTTTAGATTTTATAAGATTATCTCCTTGATAAATTTTAATTAGGGCATTTTTTAAAGGCTTTCTTACTCTCATAGATAAAATAAAATCCTGCGTACCACTTATTTTTTGAGGAATAGTATGACCTATATTGCTATCTTTATTTAATTTAATTTCACAAGGAGCAAGTTTTTCTCCTTTTATATATTTTGCAACTTGCATAGCTAGTCTTTCTCCTTCTAGTGAGACAAAATCAACAAGGTCATGGACATGAAGTACATTACCTGCCACAAAAATACCTTCCACACTTGTTTGGTAATTTTCATCTATAATAGGTCCTTTTGTATTACTATCAAGTTCAACTCCCGCTTTTAAAGATAATTCATTTTCTGGAATTAAGCCCACAGATAAAATTAAAGTATCACAATCATAATCTTTTTCAGTTCCTTCAATTATTCTCATATTTTCATCTACTTGACTAACACTTATTCCTTCAAGTCTTGACTTACCTTTAATTTTAGTTACTGTATGACTTAGATGTAGGGGAATATTATAATCATTCAAACATTGCTGAATATTTCTAGGAAGTCCACTAGCATAAGGAAGTATTTCAAAAACACCTTTTACATTGGCACCCTCTAGTGTCATACGTCTTGCCATTATCAACCCTATATCTCCTGAGCCTAAAATAATTACATTTTTGCCCACCATAGTATTTTGCAAGTTTATATAAGATTGAGCCACACCTGCTGTATAAACACCTGCTGGTCTACTTCCTGGTATACTTATAGCTCCTCTAGTTCTCTCCCTACATCCCATGGCTAATACTACTGCTTTTGCTTTATATTTAAGCATTCCCTTTTTATTTATAGCTACAACTTCTTTATCATGTGTTAAATCAATAACTGTTGTATCACTTATATATTCAATATTATTTTTTATAACTTCATCTATAAACCTTTGGGCATATTCTGGACCACTTAAAGTTTCACCAAACCTAGTTAAACCAAATCCATCATGAATACATTGTCTAAGTATGCCACCCAATTTTTTCTCCCTTTCAATTATTACTATATCCTCTATGCCACATTCTTTTAATTTTACGGCAGCTGCCAAGCCAGCTGGTCCTCCGCCTATTATTACCACATCTTTTTCTATAATCACTATACTCTCACCTTCCCCACAAACATATTTGAGTTTTTTCTATTGTAGAGTATTTCTTCTTCTTTTTTATTTTTTATTTCTTTTATCAATTTAGTTATTCTAGTTTGACAATATCCACCTTGGCATCTTCCCATCATGGCACGAGTTCTATATTTAATTCCCGTAACAGTTTCTACTCCTAGGGGATTATTTATGGCAGCCAATATTTCAGCCTTTGTTATTGTTTCACATCTACAAATTATCTCTCCGTAGTTTTCATCTTTTTCTATCAATTTTTCTTGAATTTCTATTGGTTTATCTTTAAATGTTTCTATACCTTTTCTGTATTTATTAAAATGTGGATTTTTTTCAAGATTTTCTTTTTGTGATAGTATACTTACTACATATTTTGCAATTGGCACTGCACTAGTAAGTCCTGGTGATTCTATTCCTGTTAAATTTATTAGATTTGTTATATCATCTCTTAGCTCTATTTTAAAATCATCATAACCACCCTTGTCTTTATTTACAAGTTTTGGTCTAATACCTGAGAAATTTCTTATAAAATATTCTTTTTTAATATGAGGAAAAATTCTTCCTCCATCTTCTATCAACAAGTCCATTACTTCTTTTGTTGTGGAATAATCATCTTTTGAGTTTATATATTCACTACTTGGACCTATAAATACATTACCATCAATAGAAGGTGTTAAATGTATACCCAGTCCACCCATTTTTTCATTGGGCACTGGATAAGCTGGCATATTTAAGTATTTTCCCAATTTTTGATCTAAAATAAAATATTCTCCTCTGCAAGGATATATGGTGTAATCTTCAATTCCCATCATTTTTCCTATTTTATCGCTATTAAGCCCTGCTGAGTTTATTAACCATCTTGATTTATAAATATTTTTATTTGTTTTTATTTGAAAAATATCTTTATCTTTTTCCAATACTTTCTTTATATCTAATACTTCATTATCTAAAAAGTATTTCACTCCATTTGACACTGCATTTTCTGCCATGGCAATAGTATAAATAAAGGGATTTAGTATTCCTGTTTGTGGTGAATAAAGGGCAAAATTACCTTCTACATAAGGTGATAATTTTCTAATTTTATCTTTATTTATAATTTCTAATCCTTTGACACCATTAGCTTCTCCTTGTTCTTTCATTTTTATTAACTTTTCTTTATCTTCTTCATTAAATCCAACAACAAGTTTTCCTGTTCTTTTAAAAGGTATATCTAACTCCTTAGCTATTTCATCAAAATTTTCATTACCTTCTACACAAAACTTTGCCATAAGAGAGCCTGCTTTATTATTAAATCCAGCATGCAAAACTCCAGAGTTTCTTCCACTTGTTTCACAACATACATCAAGTTCTTTCTCTAATACACATGTATTTAATTTATATTTAGAAAGTTCCCTAGCAATGGAGCTTCCCACAACTCCACCTCCAATTATTATTACATCATATGCATAGTCCACTTTTCTCACCCCATTTTTACTTATTGATATAAGTGTATCACAACTTAGTTTACTTTAATTATTTCTTTGCAAAAATGATTTAACTTGAAAAAAAGACTCTCCATTACTACAATTAATAATATATTTTTTATATATTTTAAATTTAAAAGTGGGGCGATTTAGAATGAAATTTTTCAAGAAATTTCTATTAATTATTTTCTGTATATTTTTAATTTCAGTAATTAGTATCGGTACCTTTGTAGGTAATTTACTTTATAATACAATAATTAGTTCCAAATCTTCAAAAGATATTATTTACGCTGACTATTCTTATGAATCATCTTATTATTACGAAAATTGGTTAGCTAAGATTTCTAACTATGAAGATAAGTATATTACTTCCTTTGATAATTTAAAATTACACTCTTATATGGTTAAAAGAAAAAAAAAGACTTCCAAATGGGTTATTATTGTTCATGGTTATGGTGAGGAAGGCAAATCAGATAGTAGAAAAGCTCTTCATTTTTATAAAATGGGATATAATGTTTTAATTCCCGATTTAAGAGGTAGTGGAAAAAGTGAAGGTGACTACATAGGTATGGGTTGGGATGATAGACTAGATATTATAAGTTGGGCAAATAGTATAATAAAAGAAGATAAGCAAGCTGAAATAGTTTTATACGGTACATCCATGGGAGGTTCAACTGTTTTAATGGCTTCTGGTGAAGATTTACCTTCCAATATTAAAGCTATTATATCTGACTGTGCCTATACTTCTATTTATGATTTATTTGATTATGAAGTAAGAAATTATATGAATTCATCATCTTTTCCAATTATAGATTTTCTAAATGCAACTACCGTACTAAGAGCTGGATATTCTCTAAAAAGTGCTTCTCCAATAGATGCAGTAAAAAAATCAAAAGTACCTATTCTTTATTTCCATGGAGATAAGGACTCTTTTGTTCCAATTTCTATGATGAATAAATTATATGATGCAACTAGTTCTACTAAAAAGAAAGTAACTATAAAAGGTGGAGAACATGCCAATTCAGATTTAGCTCAACCTAAAACTTATTGGACAAGCATAAAAAACTTCTTGAAACAATATGTCAATTAAAATTAAGGCTATGATTGTAAAATCATAGCCTTAATTTTAATTTGATATATTTTTATATTGCTCTAGTATATTCTTTTAACCAGTTAGTTTCTTCTGTAGTTAAGAAAGGACTTACTGTATCGAATACCATCTTGTGATATTCATTTAAGTATGCTTTTTCATCTTCTTTCATAAGTTCCACATTTATAGCATCTAAATCTATAGGTGCTATTGTTATTGGTTCAAATTCCATAAATTGACCAAATTCATTTTTTTCACCTTTTACACAAAGCATTTCATTTTCTAATCTTATTCCATGAGAGCCAGCTTTATAAAATCCTGGTTCATTAGTAGTTATCATGCCTTCTTCTAATATTGCTGATTCTTTATTATCTAATCTAAATCCATTTGGCCCTTCATGAACATTTAGTACATGACCTACACCATGGCCTGTTCCATGGTTGTAATTAAGACCTTCATTCCATAAAATTCCCCTTGCAAGTATATCTAAATAATATCCATTAACTCCATGTAAAAATTTCACATCTGATAATCTTATCATTGCTCTAGCAACAGTTGTAAAGTGATATTTTTCTTCTTTAGTAAGCTCTCCTAAGGCAAAAGTTCTAGTTATATCAGTTGTTCCATCAAAATATTGTCCGCCTGAATCTAATAAGAATAATCCTCTATCCTTAAGTGTTATATTACTTTCTTTTGTTACACTATAGTGAATTATTGCTCCATTTGATGCATATCCAGCTATTGTGCCAAAGCTTTCTTCTATAAATTTACCTTGTTCTCTTCTAAGTTCAGTTATTTTATCTGCTGCACTTAGTTCAGTTATTTCTATTTTTCCTATGTTATTTTTTAACCAGTACATAAACTTAGTTACTGCAACACCATCTCTTATATGAGCCTTTTTAGTATTTTCTATTTCAACAGAATTTTTTTGTGCCTTAAATTTAGTTGAAGGATTCATACCATTAACTACTTTTACGCCTGCTGGTATATTTTTTAATATTGAGTAACTTATTTTATTACTATAAATTAAAACTATTTCTTCTTTATTTATAGTTTTAACAAATTCATATATTTCAAAGTAATTTTTTATTTCTACTACTTCTTCACCAAAGCTTGTTTTTATCTCATCATTTAATTTATTTTCATCTACAAATAACATGGCTTTGTCTAAAGTAATTACTGCATAAGAAAGTACAACTGGGTTATATTTTATATCCCCACCTCTTATATTAAATAACCAAGCTATATCATCTAAACTTGTTAATATATGAGTTGTTGTATTATTTTCTCTCATCCACTCTCTAACTCTAGCTATTTTACTTGTAAAGTCTTCACCACTATATTTAATATCTAATAAAAACGCTTTTGCATCAGATAAGGCTGGTCTATCTTCCCATATTTCATTTAGTAAGTCATCTTCATAAGATATAGTTATATTTTTCTTAGCTAAATTTAATTCTAATATAGCTCCCATTGCTGCACTTATAGTTCTACCATCAAATCCTACTTTAGACCCTGAAGGAACTTCATTTTCTATATATTCAAAAGTAGTTGGAACGTTTTCTTGACCCATTTTATAAAGTTCTACACAAGAAGTTGATAACTCTTCTTCTGCTTGTAAAAAATATCTTCCATCTGTCCAAAGTATGGCTTTTTCTTGAGTTATAACTACAGTTCCTGCTGAACCAGTAAATCCTGATATAAACTCTCTTCCTTTAAAAAATTCTCCAACATATTCACTTTGATGATAATCAGCTGATGGAATTATGTAGGCAAATATATCTTTTTCTTTCATTAAGCTTCTTAATTTTTCAATTCTATTATTAATCATATAAAACCTCCTTTACTATTTTAAGTTTTTTAATTTATTATTTAATTTGTTATATATTTTTTTCATATGAGGTTCACTACTAGCTTTAATTGCTTCTTCTAGTTCAAACCATTTTACATCACTATTTTCATCTTCTTTAATATGAGTTATATCATTTTCATTGGCACAAAGTAAATAAGTAATATTTAAATGTATGTGAGTAGAGATATACCCTTCTTTTTTCATATGACCATCTACTCCTAAAACTTCTAAGGAAAAAATATCTTTAGATAAAGGAATTACATTTTTTAATCCAGTTTCTTCACTGGCTTCTTTTAAAGATACATGCAGTAAATCGTCATCACCATCTGCATGACCTCCAACCCATGACCATGAATCATAGATGTTATGATATACCATCAATACTTTTGTTTTTTCTTTATTTACTATCCAACAAGAGGAAGTAAAATGTCCAATCTCATTTTTTCTAGTAAGTACATCATCAAAAATATCCATATATTTTAATATAAGCTCTTTATCTTTTTGCTCTTCAATATTATAAGGTAAATAATTTTCTATTCTTTCTTTTAAACTCATATATACCTCCACTAAATAATGCTCTTATCCCAAATTTTATAACATTATTTGTCAATAATCAACTAGATAAATTCTTTACTTTATGAATATATTAGATTAATTTATAAATTTCATCTTTTGTAATATTTTTATTTTCAAACACTTTTTTGATTTTTACTGGTGAGTTTCCTAACACATATATTTTATCTGACAACAAAAGTGCTTCATCCATATCATGTGTTACAAATAAGACTGTTCTTTTTTCCTTTTCTAGTATTTTTCTAAAATTATTCATTATTATTTCTTTATTTATCATATCAATAGATTTAAATGGTTCATCCATTATAATAAATTTTGACGGATAAATAAACGCTCTAGCAATATTAACTCTTTGTCTAAGTCCTCCACTTAACATTTGAGGGTAATAATCCTTGTATTCTTTTATACCAACTAAATCTAAATATTTGTCACATAAAGCATCACATTTTTTCTTATTATATAGTTTTTTTACTACTAAATTTATATTTTCTCCAACTGTTAACCAATCAATTAATCTATCATCTTGAAATATATAACTTATACTTTCATTATCTATAGTTTGAAAATTTTTCGTATCATTTTCCATAACTCCGCTTATAATATTTAACAACGTACTTTTACCACATCCTGATTTACCAACAATACAATTTATCTGATTTTTATAAAAATCTATATGAAAATTTTCAAATACAGTTTTATTATTTAATTTCTTATTTATATTTTTTATACATATTATATTTTCTACCTTCTCCATATAAAAACTCTCCTCAACATTATTTTTTCCATAAGATTTAATAAAGATGAAATAATAACTATAATTATTATCCATGCAAAGATTGCCGTAGTATTAAAGTTTACTTTTTCACTTTGAATCATAGCTCCAATTCCATATAAAGGTTGTCCATAAACTTCTCCTGCAATTACTATTTTAAAACCTAGAGATATGGTGGAAGATAAAATTGAAATTAAAGAAAATTTAATGGATGGTAAGTATATGTTTAAAATTTTATCTTTTCTTGATATTTTATATAAGTCTGCCATTTCTAAAATATTTTTATCTATATTTTTCATAGAACCTAAAATGGCATCATATAAAACCGGAAATATCATAATAAATACGACTATATAAGGTGCACTTTCTTTGCTAAACCATATTAAAGTTAAAACTATTAAAACCATATTGGGAATTGAACGAGCTAGAGATGTCAGTGGAGTTAAAAAATTTTTAAATATATTTAAACTATTTGAAATTATACCAAGTACAAATGCTGATATTAAAGCCATGATAAAACTTAAAATACATCTTGTTATTGTTGAGATAACATCTAATACAAATCTGCTATCTGTAATAATTTCCTTTATACTTATAAAAACCTCTCCTAACGTTGGAAGGTAAATATTATTATTTATTTTTAAGGCTATTATTTCCCATAAAAATAACAGGATAACACATGATAGTGCTACCTGTATTTTATTTTTATCAGAAAATATTTTTTTATTTGTAGTAAATTGACTCATCTATAACTGTTCCCCCTACAGCTTCTTTATTATAATTGTATAGTATATTAAATAATTCTTTGTAATTATTTTTAAATTCATCCACTATTATAAATTTCAGATTACATCTTTTTATAGCTTTTGATAAAACTTGTGGTTTTATTGGTATGCTTAACTCTTCTCCATAGGCTCCGGCTTGAAGAGGATTTTTATTTACAAAATCTATACTTGATTTTACTTTTGATAAAAATTCATTTACATACTCTTTATTATCTTTAGCAAAATCTTTTTTTACTATTATGCTAAACTGAGAATATCCTTCTTTTATATTAAAAGCTTTTTCGTAAGCTTCATTTGTAGATGTTAAAATTTTAAGTCCACTATGTTTGTACAATAACGTGGTAAGTGATGTTTCTGGAACTATGCCAGTTCTAATATTTCCTAGTGCCAATGTTGTAACAATTTCTGGAGCACTGCTTACATATTTAAAGTTTACTTTTGAGTCATCTATATTATTTTTATTTAATATAGATTTTGATATTATATCTATCATTGAGTTTTCTTCTATTATAGCGACATCTTTGTTAATCAAAGTAGAGTTAAATCCTGTAATAGTTGGATCTGATGTAACTAAATAATATGAACCTTCACCTATACTTGCACATATTTGATAATTTGAGTTTTTATTATAAACCTTGGTTGCCATATCTGTTGGCACTATGGCTATATCATATTTTTCATTATCTAAAGATTTTTCTAATTTTTCTTTTTTATTTTCTATATTGTATGTAGTATTATACCCCTTTTTTATTTCATTCTCTTCTTTTATAAGTTTGCTTATGGAAATTCCATCTAAACTATTTCCACTTATTATCTTTACTTCTTTTGATGTTAAATTGCATCCTACTGCACTTACTCCTAAAATTATAGTGAGTATTAATGTTAAGATTTTTTTCAAAGTATCACTCCTAAAATAAATTAAGCCTTATTTTCATATTACTATAGTTAATAGTTTTATTCAATAAGACTTATATTACTCGCCATACTCTTCTATTTTTTATTCAATTCCTTTATCTATTTATCATCAACAAATATAGGATTATCAAACTTATCTTTAGTAACTTTTTATTATCACCTCAAAATAATCGGCGTACATGGTGCTAATATATTGGAATTCCAAATTTATAAGTAAAAAGCTAGCACCACATACATATTAATTTATATTTAAGATATCTGCCTTATATGACTAATTATATTTATATTTCTTCTTTCTTTAAAATTCCAAAATCTATATTTTCTATATTTTTTTCTTTTATCTTTCCTTTATACAAATTTTTATTATTTTCCTTATTTATTACATAAATATAATAATTCATATCTGCATCAAAACTTCCATCATAGCTTGACTCACTCATAATAATAAATATTTTATTTTTATCTTCTCTCATGTCTACTATATTTTTATTTTTATCTTCTCTACATGTTACATTTATTTCATTAATCTTTTTAACATTATATGTATTTAAATTCACAGTTATAATTTGTAATTTTTCACTTTCATCATCAAATTCACTACTAAGTAGTACTTCATTATCATCTACATAATAATTAGTAATTTCCTTGTTACCTATTTTCAAGTTTGTAACATTAACATCCTTAGTAATAACATTAAAAGCAAATAAACAAGTTTCCATCTCACCATTTTTTTTATTTTTCATGTTAACTAGAAAATAACATACATTCCCTCTAACAAATCCATTTTCATTTGAAACATTCATTTCACTTGCTTCATAAGATTTACTTATAATACATTTAGATTTTTGTGTTGATAAATTTATTTTATATAGATTTAAATATGTTTGTTTATATATATCGTTATTACCTAGAGAGTTTTCATTATATAATGAAGATATAATTGCTAAATAAATATTATCATTGTTTCTAACTGGTAAAACTTTGTAAACACTATCTAAATTTATACCCTCTTCCATTTCTATTTTATATTCTTTTATCTTCTTTGTTTTTTTATTTTTTAGATTTATATATACCATCATATTATTTGAATCATAAGATGAATAGTCACTTCCCATTGAAATACTTGCTATTTCGTCATTATTTTCACAAATATCACTAAAACTATTGATATATTGAAATATGTCCCTATTTTCTATATTTTTTTTAGACACACTAAATCCTCTACACCCTGCTTTAACATATTTTTTAACTTCTTCTTTATTTTTAGATATTATAATTTGGTCAGTTTCATATGAGCCTCTACTTTTTTGATAAACTATATTCATATCACCTAATGCATTCCTATTTCCACATAAATCTTCCATAGTTATTTCTTCATTCATAAAAAAACTTAATAATATTATTAATAAAACCATGGATATTGATATTGCAATTAAAAATATTTTTGAAATGCTCTTTCTCATAATATCCTCCTAAACATTTACCCTTCCATTTAGTAATTTATAAGAAATCCAAATTGATAATATTCCTACTGATATATAATAAAGGATATGACTTTTTAATAATTGATCTGTATATAATATGCTACATCTAGAAATCAATATGTACATAAATATACATAATATTACATAGAAAATTCCTAGAAATCCTCCTATTTTATTAAATGACTTATGAATCATTATACCTGTAAATAAAATTATTACTAATATTACAGGTCCAAATAAAAGGTACATAACTCTATCAAGAGGATATATCCCTCCTAAAAATCTTATAATACTCATTGAAAAATTATAATTAATAATATCTATAATGTCATTAATATTAATCCCCGTCATATGTTCAATAAAAAATATCTCTAATATCCACATAATATGTTGTATTACTATAACGCCATAGATAAAAGATACTACTATCATTAACTTAGATAAAAACACATTAAATTTATTGAATGGTAATGTAAATAAAGTATATGCTACCTTTGTTTTGCTAAAAAAATCTTTATACCATATTATAAAAGTGTAATATAAACACCACATAAGTGTTAAAACCATTAAAATCATAGAAAAACCGTATATAGAATAAATCAATTCTCCATTTTTTAAAATTTTATATGATTCCTCAGATTTAATAATTCCTATACCACCTCTTATATTTAAAGTATTGCTAATTTCCTTAATAAGAAAATATAAATAAAAAATAAATAAACTAATATTGCTTAAAGTTAATAAACTTAAGATTGAAAAATAAACTTTTTTTACTCTTTTAAACTCTAAATCATAGAGTGTTAAAATTTTATTCACCCATATATACCTCCCTCATTTTATCTATGATAGACATATGCTCTATTTCTTTTACTTCTTTCACATTAAAATTAAAAGCTACTTTTCCCTCATGTAGTATTATTACTTCTTGTACAATATTTTCAACTTCATAGACCTCATGAGTTGTAATAATAATACTTTGCTTAGGAGATATAAATTCTACCATAACTTTAATAAACCCTTCTCTTTTAAATATATCTATGCCAGAAAAGGGTTCGTCCAATAAAATATATTTTGAATTTTGAGCAAATCCAATAATTATTTTTACTTTTGCTCTATTACCTTTTGATAAATCAGAAACTTTTTTGTCATCTGTGAGGTTAAATATTTTCAACATTTTATAAGCTTTTTCATCATCCCAATTTCTATAAAACACTTTCATAAAATTAAAACTTTCCCTTATGGTAAAGTTCGGAAAATAAGTATCCACATCAGGAACAAAGGATATTTTATTATAAATTTTAGGATGTATTTTTTCTCCATCTATAAGAATTTCTCCTTTATCAATTCTAGTTAATCCTGTTATAGCCTTTAAAATCGTAGATTTACCTACTCCATTTATACCAAATATCCCTGTTATTTTTCCTTCTTTTATATTGAAGGAGACATTTTTTAAAGCATATATTTTGCCATACTTTTTATCCACATTTCTAATTTCTATCATTTAAACTTATTCCCCCTAAAAACCGCTCTTATTTTTTAGTTTTTACCAAATTAATATAACTTATTGGACGATATACTTGTCCTGTTGTAAAATATTTAATTGATCCAGTTTTTATTCCTCCAATTGGATAGGGATTTCGACTTGCTGAATGAATTATCTTTCCTCTCCCCATATACATTACTACATGTCTAGTTGTAAATATGAGATCTCCCGGTTGAATATCTTTTATATCGACTTTATAATCTTTTAATACTTCTTGCTGCTCTATGGTTGAATATCCTATGTTAACTCCCGTGACAGTTTTATATGTCCAATAAGTAAGTCCTGAACAGTCAAAACCTTGTTTACCTATATAATCTTTTTTATCTAAAGGATAATAGCTTTCTCCATAACAGTCAATTAATTCTTTTAATCTTTCTTTTGTTACTATTTCTCCCTTACCTCCCCATGTATATTCTTGACCTTCTCTGTCTTTTGCTAAAGATATTACTTCATTTACTACTTTCAAATCCTCTTTACTCATGTTTTTAATTTCATCTTCATATTTTTTATTAATTTCTTCTTTGTATTCTTTTGATATAAATTTATATGAAAATATACTTATAACCCCTATAAACATTATTATTATGATTGTTTTAAAAAATTTTTTTATAATGATTAACTCCCTTCAAATTTAATATAATCAAAATCATATAGTTTTCTAACTTTATTATCATCCTAAAACTATATTAATACAACTTACAAATCTGTAATATTAAATTTCCATACAAAAAAAGTGACTTAAATTAATTAAGTCACCTTTATACATTTATTTATTTGGAACTACTATTTCTCCACTTATTATTTTTTCTATTTGATCATTAACATAATCTATTACATCTTGTGGAACATTTTTATCAGTTGATGGAGCTAGACCTATACCATCTTCTTTTAATCCAAATACTAATGTTTTTCCACCGTCGAAGTTGCCTTCACTTAAGTCTTTAACTACATTAAATACACCTTCATTAACTTTTTTCATTGCTGAAGTTAATATATTTTCTGGTGCTATATCATTTTGGTCTCTATCAACACCTATAGCAAATTTACCAGTTTCTTTTGCACATTCAAGTACTCCAACACCACTATCTCCTGCACAAGCAAATATTATATCTGCATTGTTATTGTACATTTGACTTGCTATAGATTTTCCTTTAGCTTGATCTGCAAATGAGTTAACATATTGTGATAAAACTTTTGCATCTGGATTAGCAGCTTTTACACCAGCTTCATATCCTATTTGGAATTTCTTTATAACTACATTATCCATTCCACCAACAAATCCTACTGTATTAGTTTTTGTCATTTTACCAGCAACTAAACCTACAACATATCCTGATTGCTCTTCATTGAATGATATACAAACTACATTTTCAGGTGTTTCATCACCATAATCAACGTCAACTATAGCAAATTTTTGATCTGGATAATTTTTTGCCGCTTTTAATAAAGCTGCTTGCATTGGGAATCCTGTTGCAAGGATTAAATCATTCCCTCCATCTACTGCTTGTTCTAAGTTAGTTACGTAGTCAGCTTCTTGTTTTGATTCTATATAACTTGCTTTTATTCCTAAATCTTTCTCTGCTTTTTGAAGTCCTTCCCAAGCACTTTGGTTGAAACTTCCATCAGTTACTCCACCTACACTAGTAACCATTGTAATTTTTAACCCTTTGTCATTTGATGAGTTATTATCTGAACCACATCCAACTACTGATAAGGCTGTCATCATAAGTACTGTTATTAAACATGTAATTTTTTTCAATGTTTTTTATCCTCCCTTGTGATATAATACTTTTCTATTAACTTAACTATAATATCAAATAATCATTATAAGATATTATGGCATATGACATATTTTTTGAAAAAATACGAGGATATAAACATGATAAAAGTAAATGATAAAAGTAAATTAAACTATTATATAAAAAAATTTGCAATTAATGAAATATTCACCGAAAATATAGAAGATAATATGGAACTTCATTATTTTAAAAAGGGATCTCATATATGTACTAAGGGGGAAATTTTAGATTATTTTTATTTTTTTGTAAAAGGTAGAGCTAAAGTATATATATCTACACCTAATGGAAAGTCTCTATTAATTAGATTTTACTCTCCTATTCAAGTAATTGGAGATGTGGAAATAACATGTGATGAGAGTATCGATTGTAATATACAGGCCATAGAAGACTGTATCTGTATAGGAATTCCCCTACATATAATTCATCATGTGTCTACTTATGATCATAAGTTTTTAAGCTTTATATGTAAACATTTAAGTTATAAATTAACTTCCACGTCAGCATCAACATCTTTAAATGTGCTCTATCCTTTGGAAAATAGATTAGCAAGTTATTTACTTGCTCTTTATCCAAATTACTTAAATCCAGAAGATAAAGTTGTTACAGATAATTTTACACAACTAGCAGAACTTCTTGGAGCAGATTATAGGCATTTTCTAAGAATTGTTGATAAACTTTGTTCTAAAAATATTATAAAAAAGGAAAATAGATCTTTAGTTATAGTAAATAGAGAGGAATTAAAAAAATTGGCAGTGGATTTATACAATTAAACTTTAATTTATAAATATATTAATAATATATAATTTCTTTACAATTATAAAAGATGCTTTAAATGAAATATTCCTTTAAAGCATCTTTATTTATAATATAAGTCTTTTTAGTATCCTTTAGTTTCTTGTTTTGTACCTGTAGCTATTGCTATAGATGCAGATGCACCTATTCTAGTTGCACCATTTTCAACCATATTCATGGCATCTTCTCTAGTTCTAACACCACCAGATGCTTTAACTCCCATATCACTTCCTACAGTTTTTCTCATTAATGCTATATCATGTGATGTAGCTCCACCTGTAGAAAATCCAGTTGAAGTTTTTACAAAATCAGCTCCTGCTTCTTTTGATAATTCACAAGCTATTACTTTTTCTTCGTCAGTTAATAAACAAGTTTCGATTATAACTTTTACTAAAGCTTTATCTTTGGCAGCATCAACTACTGCTTTTATATCATTTTTAACATATTCTAAATCTCTATCTTTTAATTTCCCTATATTTATAACCATATCAACTTCAGTTGCGCCATTTTCTATAGTATTTTTTACTTCAAAAGCTTTAACTTCTGATGTAGTAGCTCCTAAAGGGAATCCTATAACTGTACAAACATCAACATCACAACCTTTTAACTCTTCACTTGCTAATTTAACCATTGATGGGTTTACGCAAACTGATGCAAAGTTAAATTCTTTTGCTTCTGCACATAATTTTATTATTTCTGCTTGCGTTGCATCTGCTTTTAATAAAGTATGGTCTATTATATTTGCTAATTCTTTATTGTTCATTTTTTACCTCCCAAGAAATTTAAATAGTAATAGTTTACTCAATACAAAATAATATTACTATAGTTTCAATTAAAATATAATTAATATGAGTAATCGTTTACTCATTTTCCAAATTGATTTTCTCATATTTATTTTTACATGTCAATTATATATTTACAAATTTTTGTTCATATTTACAATAATAATCAACTTTGATATGATAACTTTATAAAAATCGCTCATTTTAGAGGAGAACTTATGAAAAAAAATAAAAAAATTTCTATTAAACAAATAGCTCAGCTCAGTGGAGTTTCTGTAGCTACAGTTTCTAGAGTTATAAATAATAATGGTCGTTTCTCTGAAGAAACCCGCCAGAGAGTTTTAGATACAATAAAAAAATATGATTATACAACAAATATGGCTGCAAAAAGTTTAAGAGTTAGTAAATCAAAAACAATAGGTGTCATAGTACCTGATATAAACAACTTATTTTTTGCTGAACTTGTACTAGAAATAGAAAATTTCTTTTTTGATGAAGGTTATTCTGTTTTTATATGCAATACAGGACAAAATGAAACTAAGGAAAAAGAATATTTCAAAAGCTTAGATTCAAAAATGGTTGATGGTATAATTTGTATCTCAAGTAACCTTGTAAATCCTGCTGATTATGTTAAAAGAAATATTCCTATTGTATATCTTAATAATACTGATATGAAAGAATATTACTCTGTAGAATGCAATCATTATGAAGGTGGTTATTTGGCAGGTAAAGAATTAATAAAAAAAAATTGCAAACGTATAGTTTTGCTTACAAATAATAAAACAGCCTCTTCTGTAAATAGTAAAATTCAAGGATTTAAAGATGCTTTACAAAAATATAATATTCCTACTTATCCTGAACTTATTTTTAGATTAGATGTTAAGGAAGGTATTTTTGAAGATTCATTACACACTATAAATAAAATAATAGAAGATAATATATCCTTTGATGGCATATTTGCCACAAATGATTTAAGAGCCCACGCAGCACTAGTTGCCCTACAAAATCATAATATAAAAATACCAGATGAAGTAAAAATTGTTGGATATGATGGAACTTCTATTTCAAAATATGCAAATCCACCCATATCAACAATTTATCAAGATAAAAAAATTTTAGCTACTAAAACATCAAGTTTATTATTAAATCTTATAAATGAAGAAGGTATTAATTTTGATAAACATACTGTCATTCCAGTAAAACTTATAGAAAGAAAAACTACATAATACTACATAATTAAAAACTCTTTAGCCTAAGATACATTTAGATTAAAGAGTTTTTTATATACTTTTACACAAATCGTTTCCATTTTTGAAAGTTATATAGAAACAACTCTCAATTTTTATTAAGTTTTACTTTTTACTTTACATTGAAATCTCTATGATATATTATATATATATTACGATTAATTAAAGAAAGGACATAAAAAATGGAATTTAATTTAAATATTTATGAAACCATGGCTTTAGTTTCTCTTATATTTTATATGGGTAAATATATCAGAAATAAATTTTCTATACTTTCAAAATACTGCATTCCACCATCTGTAGTTGGTGGTTTTATATTTGCCATATTAATACTTATATTAAAACTTACAAATATCGCAACGATTAATTTAGATACAACTTTACAAGAATTATTTATGACAGCATTTTTCACTAGTATAGGATTTACTGCTAGTTTAAAAATATTAAAACAAGGTGGTATAAAGGTGGTTTCATTCCTTGGCCTTGCAGTTTTGCTTGTTATATCACAAAATATAGTAGGTATTTCTTTAGCATCTATGTTTAACTTAGAGCCTTTATTAGGACTTTGTACTGCTTCTATACCTATGATTGGTGGTCACGGAACAGCAGGATCTTTTGGACCATTACTTGAATCAATGGGTGTAAATGGTGCTACAACAGTATCAATTGCGTCTGCCACTTTCGGATTAATCATGGGAAGTTTAGTTGGTGGTTTTGTAGCTAGAGGCTTAATTCATAATCACAAAATCAAAACTATTCATGATGAAAATTCAACTATTCCACCAGAAGAAGTTGGAGATTACAATGAAGAAAATACAAATATTTTATCATTAAAAAGATTAATAACAGGATCATCATTCTTATTTATCGCTATGGGATTTGGTTCTATAATTTCAGATTTTATACAAAAAACTGGATTAACATTCCCATCATACATAGGTGCAATGTTAGCTGCTGCTATTATTAGAAATATATATGATTTTACAGGAAAAGAAGTCGTAGAAAAAGAAATAGAAACTTTAGGTTCGCTTAGTTTATCATTCTTTTTAACTATGGCTTTAATGGGACTTAAACTTTGGCAATTATTCGACTTAGCTCTACCTCTTATGGTTATGTTAATTGCTCAAGTTTTATTAGTAGGTTTATTTGCTTATATAGTTACTTACAGAGTAATGGGTAAAAATTATGAAGCAGTCGTTTTTGCTTCTGCAACTTGCGGTTTTGGTATGGGGGCTACACCTAATGCCATTGCAAATATGGATGAGTTAACAAATAGATACGGCTTTGTTCATACTCCATATTTTGTAGTACCAATAGTAGGATGCTTATTTATCGACTTTGTTAATTCAGCAATAATAACAATGTTTATAAACTTTATAAGTTAATTAAAAAATAAGTTGTGTCAATTGACACAACTTATTTTTTATCTATCTTTTGTTTCTTTTCTTTCCCTTTGAACTAGAGCTTCTATTATCTCTAGAATTACTTTTATTATTTCTTCTATCAGTGTTTTTATTATTTTTACCACCTCTAGAATTTCTATCATTCGATTTATTATGTTTTTTATTTTTATCAAACTGTCTGTTTAATGAACCTCTAGCATCTTTTGGTTTGATTAAACATTTTGGGCCAAATCCTATTAAGTCTTCTCTACCTGCTTCAACTAATGCAGCATGAACTAAATCATAATTTCTTGGTGCAGAATATTGAAGTAAAGCTCTTTGCATTGCTTTTTCACCTTTAGATTTTGGCACATAAACTTCTTTCATAGTTCTTGGATCTATTCCTGTATAGAACATTGTAGTTGACAACGTTCCTGGTGTTGGATAGAAATCTTGAACTTGTTCTGGTTGATATTTAATATCTCTTAAATATTCAGCAAGTTCTATAGCACTATTTAATGTAGAACCTGGATGTGAAGACATTAAGTATGGTATTAAGTATTGTTTTAATCCCATTTGTTCATTCATAGCAAAGAATTTTTGTCTAAACCTATCATAAGTATCTCCAGCTGGCTTTTGCATATAGTAAAGAACTTCTTCTGCTACATGTTCTGGAGCAACTTTTAGCTGACCACTTACATGATGTTTTATTAATTCTTTCATGAATGTGTTATCTTTATCAGCCATTACATAGTCATATCTTATACCAGAACGCACGAATGCTTTCTTAACACCTGGTATTTGTCTTACTTTTCTAAGAAGACTCACATAATCTTTATGATCTACATTTAAATTTTTACAAGGATTAGGATCTAGACATTGTCTGTTTTTACATCCACCTTTTCCTTCTGTTATTTGTTTTTTACAAGCTTCTTGTCTAAAGTTGGCAGTAGGTCCACCAACATCATGTATATATCCTTTGAAATCTGGTAAATGAGTTATTTCCTTAACTTCCTCTAGTATAGAGTCATGACTTCTACTTTGTACAGCTCTACCTTGGTGGAAAGTTATAGCACAGAATGAACAACTTCCAAAACATCCTCTAGAACTTACTATTGAGAATTTAACTTCATTTAAAGCTGGTATTCCGCCCTTAGCTTCATATGATGGATGATAATTTTTAGTATATGGAAGAGCATATACTTCATCTAATTCTTCTCTATTTAGTGGTGGCTCTGGCTTATTTTGAACCATAAATTTATTTCCATGAGGTTGAACTACAGCCTTTCCTCTAAATGGATCTTGCTCTGCTTCTTGTATTTTAAAAGCTTCAGCAAATTTAATTTTATCTTTTTTTATTTCTTCAAATGAAGGAGTTAATACATAATCTACATAAACTTCATCTAGACTATCTGCCATATAACAAGTTCCATCTATGAAACTTATATACTTAGGATCAAATCCATCATTTATGGCATCTGCAACTTTAACTATTTGTCTTTCACTCATTCCGTAAACTAATAAGTCTGCTCCACTATCTACTAATATAGATTTTCTTACTTGATCACTCCAATAATCATAATGAGCAAATCTTCTAAGAGATGCTTCTATTCCTCCTATTACTAGTGGAATATCTCCGTAAGCTTCTCTTATTCTATTGCAATAAACTATTGTAGCTCTATCTGGTCTATGACCCATTTCTCCACCTGGAGAATAAAGATCTTTTTCTCTTTGTCTTTTGCTAACAGAATAATGATTTACCATTGGGTCCATATTTCCTCCATTAACTAAGAACCCTAGTCTTGGTCTTCCAAGTTTCATAAAATCTTCAGTTGTTTTCCAGTTAGGTTGAGCAATTATTCCTACTTTATATCCAGCATGTTCTAATACCCTAGATATAATTGCTGTCCCAAAACTATGATGGTCAACATAAGCATCGCCTGTAACAAGTACAAAGTCACACTCTTCCCATCCTCTTTCTATCATATCTTCTCTACAAATTGGTAAAAATTTATTTTCCATTTTATCACCTGCTCAATCTATATTTAAAATTCACTTTGTTCATATCACCAACGATATATCCTCGTTTACACATCGTATAAATCCGTTGCTCAAAATTTATTGTTCAAAATTCACGCTATTCAAGATTTTTATTTACTCATCTTTAATTATTAACTCTGATTAATTATTATATCACAAGATTAATAATATTTTTAAAGTAATTAATTTTTATCTTATATTTCGTCATATTTCTTTATGTTAAATTTGTATGTTTTTGTTAATTTATTTTAATCAACTCAATATATTCTTAACTCAACTTTATATCAAAACAATACTATAATTTACCAAATAAAAATTTTATATTTTTATAAAGGGGGAGATTTTAATTTTATGGAAAACATAGTCAGTAGTTTGAACTCTATAGTTTGAAGCTATGCACTTGTATGGACTTGTCTTGGTGTAGGTATTTACTTTAGCTTAAGAACTAGATTTTCTCAATTAAGAAATATCAAGGAAATGGTTGATCGCCGGAGTTGCCACTGCAATAGCTTTGGGTGTAAAACGTAGTGTTTACTCTAATGAAGCTGGTCAAGGTACTGGACCACAAGCATCTTCAGCTGCAGAAGTATCTCATCCTGCCAAACAAGGCTTTGTTCAAGCATTCTCAGTTTATGTAGATACTTTATTTGTCTGTTCAGCAACTGGTTTTATGATTATGATGACAGGTTCTTATAATACTTATTATGAGGGTAGTGAAAAAGTTATAGTAGAAAATCTACCTCAATTAGGCATTCCTGATATAGGCCCTGCTTATACCCAACATGCCGTTGATACATTAATTCCTGGATTTGGATCTGCCTTTGTAGCTGTAGCACTTTTCTTCTTTGCTTTTACTACTTTAATGGCTTACTACTATATCGCTGAAGTAAACTTAACTTATTTAGTAAAGAAATTTAATAAAGGAAATAGTAGTGAAACTGCAACAAATATTTTAAGATTTGTTATATTATTTATGACAGCTTATGGATGTATAAAAAGTGCTGCTCTTGCATGGGCAATGGGGGACCTTGGTGTAGGACTTATGGCATGGCTAAATTTAATAGCTATAGCGCTTTTATCTAATATAGTTATAAAATGTTTTAAAGATTATGAAAGACAGATGAAACTTGGAATTCCTAGAGATGAAATAACTTTTGACCCAACGCCTCTTGGAATAAAGAATGCTACATTCTGGGAAGATAGAGTTGCAAATAGTCAAAATAAATAATTTTATTAATTTGTAAATTATCTATAATTTGATGATACCTAATAATAAACCCCTAAAAAATAATGTACTAAAAAAGAGCTAAGGAGGCTTAGCTCTTTTTTTGTTGAAAAATAAACTTATGGTCTTTTAAATGAACATGGTAGATTTACAACACATTTCCCACAAACTTCACTTCCTCCTCTAGGTTTACCTTTTTCATATTTTTTATTCCCATATAAATTTTCATATCTATTAAAATTAGTATGACAAGTCTCATAGCATTTAAATCTATCAAATTTTTCTAAACTTAAAGCACCACTTGGACAATGCTTTACACATACTCCACAACTTTTACCCCTTTTATACAAACAATTTTCTTCTTTTAAAGGTTTATCGGCTTCTACTGGTAAATTAGTGACTATAGTAAAGTATCTGCCACAACAACCTTCCTCTGTAATTAACATATTATTAATGCCAAAAGTACCTAACCCTGCAACTTTTGCTATATGTCTATGGGACCACTTACTTTTCAATATATTATTATCAAAATTTCCAGCTTCTTTACATACAGCTGCCCTATAACCCATTTCATCTATTTTTTTAACTATATATTCATTTATTTTTGGAAACATTTCATTAGTTTCTTGGTATGCCAAGGTCCATTTCTCCGATGCAAATGCTCCTTTTATATTAGAATCTGCTATATCTTTTGTAAAAGGAACAAAATATGCAATGATTACTGTAGCATCTTCTAAAATATCCTTTGGCATTAAATGTCTTTCATAAGTATACTCTCTTATATTTTTAATTTCTTCACTATTAACATCTGCAAATCCCACTAAAGGTTCTCTCCAAGTAGTGGAAATACTCTCTTGCTTTTCATATTCTTTAACAAAGTCTTTTATATATTTTTTTATTAAGTCTTTCATAAAACCCCCACCTATTCTTAAAATTAAAAAAGCACCTTTTACAAAGATGCTTTAATTGATGATTGTTATTTTCTTTTTTTATTTTGTTGTTGTTCTTTTTCTTTTTTCTGAATCCAAAGATTAGCTAATATTATAATCAGCAAAGCAACACTTGCAACCCTTATAATAGTTTGTACCATATAATTTCCCCCCAATTATAATATATTTATCTTTTAATTAAATTATATACTTGTTTTACTTATTTATCATTTATTTTAAATATATATACTCATACTCAAACCTATTACAATTATTGTTGTTACAACTATTGGAATCAATACAGATGTTACAAATATATCCTTGTATGATTCTTTGTGAGTAAGACCACAAATAGCTAGAGTTGTAATAACTGCTCCATTATGAGGCAATGTGTCAAGACCTCCACAAGCTAGAGAAGCTACTCTATGTAAAATCTCTGGTGAAATATTTAAAGCACTTGCCATTTGCATATAAGTAGGTGCTAAGGCATCTAAAGTAATTGTTAATCCCCCAGAAGCCGACGCTGTAAGTCCGCAAATTAAGTTTACAGATAAAGCCTCTGAAATTATAGGATTTGATGAAATATTAAATACAAAATTTTGAATTACTGAAAAAATAGCCAACGATTTAATTACACTACCATATCCAACTATGGCCGATGAATTTAATAAAGGTCTAAAAGAATTACTCACCCCCTCATCCAAAACACTTTTTATATTTTTAATTTTTTTAAAATTAGTAATAACTAAAAATAAATCTGCTATAACAATTGAAATTATAACGCTCCATGTTCCAGATACATTTCCTAATGTTGTATTAAACTGTTCTAAATAAGTTCCATCAACAGAAGGATAATATATTTTTGAGAAAAATAAATTGGATACAAATATAATTAAAATAGGTAGAATTGCCACAAATATATTTGGTAATTTTTCTTCAGTTAATTTTTCATTTTCTACATAATCTCCATATCCTTCATTATTATTTCTAGCTTTTTTAGCTTCTCTACTTAAATAAATTATTCCTAATCCTAACATTAATAAACTGGCAATTATACCAAGTAAAGGTGCTGCAAAAGTATCTGTTCCAAAGTATTTCATGGGAATAACATTTTGAATTTCTGGTGATCCTGGAGCTGCTGTCATGGTAAAAGTAAATGAACCTAAGGCAATACATCCAGGTATAAGTCTTTTTGGAATATCTGCTTCTTTAAATAAAATCCTCGCTATGGGATATGATATAAATGCAACTACAAATAAAGAAACTCCTCCATATGTAAGTAGCGCTCCTGATAAAACTATGGATAATATAGCCTTGTCGCTACCTAATTTTTTTGTTATAAAGTGAGAAATAGATTTTGCATAATTTGCTTTTTCCATCAATATGGCAAATATAGCTCCCGTCATAAATAATGGGAAATAATTTTTTACAAAATTTGAAAAGCCTGACATGTATACTTCTGTATAAGAAGCCATTAGGTGGCTGTCAAAACCAGTAGTTACTATAAGTGTTAATAGTGCTACTATTGGTGCTGTGATTATTGTTGAATATCCTTTATATGCTAAAAACATAATAAGTCCAAGTGATAAAATTAATCCTATGATGCTAAACATATTCTGTTATGTATTGTATTTACAATACTTCTCCTTTCAATTTTATAACTTATAAATTCCCATTTTTTAAATTTTTAAACTCGATTTTATTATTTTAATGTTATATAGTACTATTTCATTTTTATTTAATTTTAGCTATAAAAATAAGACCTAAAATTTATATAACATAAGGTTTAGGTCTTATTTTCATAGTATTTTTATATATCTAAAGCAGCATGATGTCCTTGATATACTGCTGTTGTTATTGTAGATGGTCTAACACAATCTCCTATTTGAGATACATATGGAGCACAATCTATTAATTCATTTACAACATTTCTGTTAGCTTTTTGCCCTAGAGCACATATTACATGAGTTCCTGGTACTGAAACTTTTTTTCCATCTTTATCTAAGCAGACAACACCATCTGCTGAAACTTTTAATCCTTTAAACTCAGTATGAACTTCGATACCTTGTTTTTCGATTTCATCTAAAAGAATTGGACGATGTCTTATATTAGCATCAGGAGCAAGTTCACTTCTCATTTCAACTAAATGAACTTTCTTACCTTCTTGAGCTAAATGTATAGCTGTCTCACATCCTGCAAGTCCTCCACCAAGCACTACTATCTCTTCAGCATCTTTGACTTTATCTTTTTCTAAATAGTAATTATTAACTACTATTACATTTTCGCCATTAAGTCCTGGAATAGATGGAACTAATGGAGATGAACCTACAGCTATAATTAGAGCATCCACATTTTCTGATTCCACATATTCTTTAGTAACTTCTGCATTTAAACGTATTTCTACACCTTCTTTTTGTGCTAATCTTCCTAAAGTATTTCCAAGCTCATACATTTCATATTTAAATGGTATAGCTTGTTCTCCTTTTAGTATTCCACCTAGTGCATCTGATTTTTCACAAAGAATTACTTTATGGCCACGTCTTGCAGCAGTTATAGCTGCTTGTAACCCTCCTGGTCCTCCTCCTGCTACTAAAACTTTTTTAGGTTTTAATACAGGTGTAATCTCCATACCATCCATTTCTCTACCAATAAGTGGATTTACTGTACATCTTCTTGTAGAAGTAGCTGCTCTTTCAGCCATACAAGTAAAACATCTTAAACATTTTACTATATCTTCATCTTTATTTGCCATAACTTTTCTTGGTAGTTCATGGTCAGCTAGTAATGCTCTTGCCATTTCTACTACATCAGCTTTTCCACTAGCTATTATTTCTTCCATTTGAGCTGGATCATTAAGCCCTCCAAGAGTTGCCACTGGTACACTTACATGTTTTTTAATTTCTGCTGCTAGGTAAACATTACATCCATGAGGAACAAACATTGATGGATGAGTTATTCCAAACCCTCTTTGATATGTTCCTGCAGATACATGAAGTAAATCTACTCTTGATTCTATTAATTTAGCTATTTCAATACCTTCAGCTAAATCATATCCACCTTCAAACAGTTCTGATCCACTTAATCTAAATTCTATAGGGAATCCTTCTCCTACTGCTTCACGAACACTCTCTAGAACTTCCTGAGCAAAACGTACTCTATTTTCTAAAGAACCACCATATTTATCAGTTCTTTTATTAAAGTATGGCGATAAAAATTGATTTATTAACCATCCATGACCACCATGAACCATTATCATCTCAAATCCAGCTCTTTTGGCTAAGCCGGCAACTTCTCCATAAGATTTTACTATATCATCTATTATTTCCTGTGTTAATTCTTTTACTTCTAAACCATCTGGTCTAACACTCGGACTCACTCCCCATTGTGATAGTCCCTGTTTTTTATTTTTATCAACTAAATAAGTTCCTGCATATTGTCCTGAATGCGATAACTCTACACTTGGTATAGCACCATGACGTCTTATTGCATCTGCTGTGTATGTAAAACTAGCCAATGAATCTACTATTTTTAAATCTAAATGATAAGCATGTGAACCGTCAGTTTCTGGATGAACCATACACTCACTTACAGTTATTGCTCCTGCTCCACCTTTTGCTCTTAATTCATAAAATGCAGTAGATTTTGGTCCTATTGTACAATCAGCTGTTATATCTGTCCCCCCCATTGGTGCAGAAAACATTCTATTTTTAAAAATCACATTTCCTATTTGAATTGGTTTACATAAATTAGGATATTTCCTTTTCATAATCTTTTCTCCCTTATTATTAACTTATTTTCTTTAATTCTTTTTTTACTAAATCTTTATTATTTACAAATCTATAAACAAATGTTAATCCTAAACCTACTAAAGCCATAACAATTCCTATTATAAAGGCTCTTTTATAATCTCCATAAGATGCATAAACATTTTTCATTACAGTTGGAGCAATATATCCTGCGAAAGCAAATCCTATAAACATAATTCCATAGTTAACACTATTATTTTTTGCTCCAAATTGATCTACTGTAAATCCTGGAAATACTCCCATAAACGCTCCAAAACATACACCTACTATAGAGATTCCTATATAAAACTTAACTATATCTCCTTGAGATGATATTGCTAAACAAAATAGTCCAACTATTGAAATTATAAATGCCATTGATAAAGTATTTATTCTACCTATTTTATCTGAAATATATCCTGCTACTATACGTCCTGCTGTATTAAATAATGCTAAGATAGAAACTGCTATTGCAGCTGATGTACTCGTCATTCCTATCATATTTTGTGCCAATGCTGATGCCATTGATGTACACATTAATCCATAAAATGCACCACAAGTTAACAATGTAATCATGACATAAAATATAGGTGACGAAAGCATTTCCCTCCAATCTTTATCATTTTTATTTAACTTATTATCCAAATTTGCCGGAGGAGTCCATCCCTCTGGAACAAAGTTGCTTGGACACTTTTCTATAAAAAATGATGAAACACATACAATTATAAGAAATGCCACTCCTATTGATTTAAATGCCATTGTAACATCAAAAGCATTAATTATACTATTTGCTATTGGTGGTATTATTACTGAACTTAATCCATAAGCTGCTGTTGTTACTCCACCAACTAATCCACGTTTATCAGGGAAGAATTTTATGGAATTACTAATTGTACAACCATAAACCATTCCAACACCTAAACCTAATATTACTCCATAAGTTAAAATCAACATTGGTAAGCTTTTTGAATAACCTGCCAATATCATTCCTATTCCAAATATAAGACCTCCCACAAATATAACTTTCTTAGGGCCAAATTTATCATTTATTCGTCCACCTGTTATCATGGTAATAGGTCCTACAGAGTTTGTCACAGTAAACACAATAGCCAATGTCCCAGCAGTGAATGTTGTCCCCGTAAGTGCACTTAAATATTCAGCCATTGGTGATGCAAATACACTCCATGCATATATAGAACCAATACATAAATTAATAAAACAACTTGCTATTAAGATTATCCATCTTTTTTTTGTTAAATTCATTTTTCCCTCCAAATATATTTACAATAATTCCCTATCTATGTTAATAATATCACAATCTTTTCCCAGTGTAAACATAAACATGTAAATATTTACATGTTTAATTTCTAATTTTTGTTATTTTATAAACAATGATATAATTAAATAATAAATAATATGGAGGTAATTTATGAGGACCCTTAAATATGCAATATTAGGTTTATTAAATAGAAAACCAATGACAGGATATGATATTAGCAAAGAATTTAATTTTCAACTAGCTGAGTTTTGGTCTGCTAAACATAGTCAGATTTATCCTGAATTAAAAAAATTAGTTTCTGAAGAACTTATAATTTTTAAAATTGAAATAAGTGGCGATGTTTTAGAAAAAAAAGTTTACTATATTACAGAAAAGGGCAAACAAGAATTTTTAAAATGGTTATCAAAAGATCAGCCTATGGAGCCTACTCCTAAAAATATATTTAGACTTCGAATGTATTTTTCTAATAATCTAGATATTGAAACACGAGTTACTCTGCTTGAAAATCAACTAGTTCAACATCAAAAAAGACTTTCTTTCTTACTTAGCCAAAAGGCTGCTTATGATGATATTCCTGATGTAAATAGTAACTATTTTGGTGATTATCTTGTATTAGATGGAGCTATAATTAGGGAAAATGCTACTATTCAATGGCTAAATAACTGTATAAATTATTGTTTAAAAAATAAATAATAATTTATATATTATTTATTTTTAAATATTTTTATATTTACTGCTATAATTCACTTATAAATACAATTTATATGAAATTATAGGAGGTAAAATATTATGAAAAAAAATTATCATTTTTATGCCATAACGACTATAATATTTTGGGCTTTAGCCTTTGTATTTACACGATTAGCTTTACAGTATTTTGATGTATATACTTTAAGCTTCCTGAGATATTTGGCTGCATCAATAACATTATTAATAATCATTTGCTTTATTAAAATAAATAAACCTAAAAAGAAAGATTTACCTACTTTTATTCTTTCTGGTGCATTAGGATTTTTTATTTATATAATTTTATTTAATAAAGGAACTGCTCTTGTAAGTGCTGCCACAAGTAGTATTGTAATAGCTATGGTACCTGTATTTACAGCTTTGCTAGCTACTTTCTTTTATAAGGAAAAACTTAAAATATATCAATGGTTTGCCATAGGAATTGAATTTATTGGAATCTTAGTCTTAACTTTAATGAATGGATCATTTTCTATTAATGAAGGTGTGCTATGGTTACTTATCGCTGCTTTAAGCTTAGCTGCTTATAATGTTATTCAAAGAAAATTAACTAAAACATATTCAGCTCTTGAATCAAGTACTTATAGTATTTTCTTTGCTACAATCATGCTATGCATATTCTTGCCTAATTCCATAAGCAAGGCTATACATGCTCCTTTGATACAAATATTATACGTTTTAATCTTAGGAATATTTTCAAGTTCCATAGCTTATATTGCCTGGGCAAAAGCAATTTCTATAGCCGAAAAAACTACTTATGTCAGTAATTATATGTTTGTTACTCCTTTTTTAACTACAATCTTAGGATTTATAATAATAGGTGAAATACCTGATAAAGCACTATTTTAGGTGGGATAACAATCTTAACTGGATTATTCTTATTTAATAAAGAAAGTTTTTTAGAGCCCTTTAGAAATAAAGATTTATCTTCCAATGAATGTAGCAATGATGATATTTAACAAAAGTGGGTAGATATCTACCCACTTTTATATTACCTTAATTTAATTCATGTAAAAATAATCCACATCTTACTTTTGGTTCAAACCAAGTAGATTTTGCTGGCATAATTTCATTGGCATCTGCAACTGAAATTAGCTCATTTATGTGTGTTGGATACATCAAAAATCCAACTTTCATATCTTCTTTGACTCTTCTTTCGATTTCTTTCGCACCTCTAATTCCCCCAATAAAATCAATTCTTTTATCAGTTCTTGGATTTTTTATTCCAAGTATTTCATCTAAAATATATTGTTGTAATATTGAAATATCTAAAGTTTCTACAACATCTTTTTTATCTAAGTACTCTTTCCCAAATTCTATTTCATACCATTTATCATTTAAAAACATACCCATATGACCTTTTTTATCAGGTTTATAGTTTTCTTTCACTTCTCTCAATATAAATTTTTCTTTTATTTTATTTAAAAATTCTTCTTCTGTTAAATTGTTTAAATCTTTTACAACCCTGTTATAATCCATAACTTTTAAATTTGTATCTGGTGATATCATGGCGATATAATAATTAAACTCTTCTTCTCCAGTGTAATTTGGATTTTTTCTTCTTTCTTCTAACGCTATATTTTCTGCTGCTGCACATCTATGATGTCCATCTGCTATATATAAATTCCCTACCTTTTTAAATTCATTTATTAAATTATTTATATCTCTTTCTTTTTCAACTTTCCAAACTGTATGAGTTACACCATCATCAGTTTTGAAATCATATATAGGATTCATAAAATAAACATAATAGTCCATAATCTTATCTATTTCTTCATTATCTTTATAAGTTAAAAGTACAGTTCCTGTATTTGCATTACAATATTTAATATGATTAGTTCTGTCTAATTCTTTATCTGGTTTAGTGTACTCATGTTTTTTTACTACTCCATTTAAATTATCATCTACTGCTACACAAGCAACTATACCAATTTGTGCTCTATCATTTACAATTTCTCTATAAATATAAATTGCATCTTCTTTATCTTTAACAAATATATTTTCTTTTTTAAACTTATCTAAATTTTCTTTAGCCTTTACATAAACTTGTTCATCATGCTCATTTATTTTATCATCTAAGTCTATTTCTGCTCTATCTATGTGTAAATATGAATATTTATTCCCCTTTGCTATTTTTTTAGCTTCCTCTCTATTCATAACATCATAAGGTAGTTCTGCCACCATTTTTACATATTCATTTGCAGGTCTTACTGCTTTAAAAGGTTTTATTATTGCCATTTCTTTTTCCTCCCAAATATTATAATCACTCTAATTTTTTTATTTTAAATATTTTTACTTATTGCGCTATTTGCATATCATTATCAATTATTTCATTTTCTAATAAAAAGTTATATATTATCTTAACTATTTCTCTACCTATTCTTTCTTGAGCTTCAACTGTAGATGCTCCTAAATGAGGTGTTGGTGATACCATTGGATGATTTACAAGTTCCAAGTTTACATTTGGCTCTTTTTCATAAACATCTAATGCTGCTGCTTCAACTTTTCCACTATCAAGTGCTTTTATTAAAGCTTTTTCACAAACTAGTCCACCTCTTGCATGATTTATAAAGTAAACTCTATCTTTCATCATATTAAACTCTTTTGTGCCTATTAAATATCCTTGACCTCTTTCTAAAGGTATATGAATAGTTATAAAATCAGCATTTTTTAATACTTCCTCAAAGGTACAAAACTTATAATTTTCATAACCATCTATTTTTCCAAGTATATCGTAGTAAATCACATTCATACCTAAGTTATAAGCCATATTTGCTACAGTTTTTCCTATTCTTCCAAGACCTATAATTCCTAAAGTCTTGCCAAATATTTCAGTTCCCACATATTGTTTTTTATTCCACTGACCATCCCTCATTGTTACATTTGCAATATTTATAAATCTTGATAAAGTTATTATTTGACCAATTGTAAGTTCTGCCACAGATCTTGTACTTGCATTAGGTGTATTTAATACTTTTATTCCCTTCTCATTTGCATATTTTACATCTATATTATCAAGTCCAACTCCACTTCTAATTATTAACTTTAAAGTATTACCTTCACAGGCTTTATCTATAATTTCTTTAGTTATAACATTTTTTGAACGTATAACTAGAATATCTTTATCTTTTAATTTTTCTCCAAGTTCCATCCCATCATAAAATTTATGTTCAACATCTATATTAAATTTTCTCAATCTATCAATAGCA
>OJME01000096.1_pt1 | contig 69953 bp, 66 predicted proteins | sample 1597151 | NCBI WGS metagenome assembly OJME01 (sample SAMEA2452118, study PRJEB22498) | human gut metagenome | biome: human feces; feature: human gut; material: feces | place: Australia | collected 2012
AAAATAATAAGTGTTTTAAAGAATAGGACAAAATAGAAGGAAATATTATGATAAAAGGAGAAGATTTTTATAATATAACAATAAATAGAATTTTATTTAAAGGGGGATAAATTTATGATTGAAGAAAGGATTAAGTTTGAAGAAAAAGAACTAACACCTATAAATGGATGGATAGGATTATTAATTGGATTAATTTTTATATTAATTTTTCTAATTGGTATTTATTTTACAATCGTTAATGATATTGTTTTTCCAACTATATTAGGCATAATAAGTTTAATAATAGGTATATTCATACTTTGTGGGCTAAAAGTATTAAATCCAAATGAAGCTATAGTTTTAGTGTTTTTTGGGAAATATTATGGAACAATTTCAAAAGAAGGATTTTATTTTGTAAATCCATTTTGCAGTGCTATAAATCCCACATATGAGTCACAATCAATAAAAATTTCCAAATCAAAAGAAGAAAATGAAGAAACAAGTATAACTTCTATAACAAAAAAAGTATCATTAAAAGCATTGACATTAAATAATGGAATACAAAAAGTTAATGATGAAATGGGAAATCCAATTATGATAGGTGTGGTAGTAATTTGGAAAGTTATAAATCCTACAAAAGCAGTATTTAATGTAGATAATTATAAAACATACTTATCAATTCAATGTGACACAGCCCTTAGAAATGTGGCAAGGCTTTATCCTTATGATGTAAATGATGCGTCAGAAGAAAAAACACTTAGAGGTTCTTCTCAAGAAGTAGCAGACAAATTAAAAGAAGAGCTACAAACAAGAGTTAATGTGGCAGGAATTGAAGTATGTGAAGTGAGAATAACTCACTTAGCTTATGCTCCTGAAATTGCAGCAGCTATGCTTCAACGTCAACAGGCAGAAGCAATTATAGCAGCTCGTAAAAAAATAGTTGAAGGAGCTGTAGGAATGGTGGAAATGGCTTTAAACAGTTTAAATGAAAATGATATTGTTAAATTAGATGATGAAAAAAAGGCTGCTATGGTTAGTAATTTACTTGTTGTTCTTTGTGGAAATAAAGATGCACAACCAGTTGTTAACAGTGGAAATTTAAATTAAAAAGTTTTTATTGTTGACAAAAGATTTTAATTTTAATTATAATTAACTTGTAAAAATTAAATATAATATGGATAATTTTCTACTGAAGTAGATAAGTAAATATATACTCCATTACCATGAAGGTGAATCATACATGTTGTATGACTTTTGGTAATGGAGTTTTTTGTTTGAAGATGAAATTTAGGGGGATTTTTAAATTATGAATAATATAAAGGAAGCTATAACTGATCGTTGGGAAAATAGTGCAAATGGATATGATACATATATACAAGGTGAGATAAATACTTTTAAAGAAAAGGGTTGGAGAGATTTAATTTTATCAGAATTTGAACAGGATAAATTAAATATACTTGATATAGGTACAGGGCCGGGATTTTTTTCACTTATTTTATCAAAGGAAGGCCATAAATTAACGGGAATAGACTGCTCCAAAGAAATGATAGAAGTTGCTAAGAAAAATTGCAAAAATACAGATAGTGAATTTTATGTTATGGATAGTCATAAGCTTGATTTTTCTGATAATTCTTTTGATATAATAGTATGTAGAAATGTTACATGGACTTTATATAATCCTAAGAAAGCTTACAAGGAATGGACAAGAGTATTAAAACCAGGTGGAAAAATTATAATCTTTGATGCAAATTGGTATTTATCATATTTTGATGAAAATCTAAGAAAAGAAGTAGAAAAAGCACAAGTAAATTATAAAAATAAATATGGAACACCTTATGAGTCTTGTACAAAAGAAACACCAGATGAATTTTATAAATCTTTACCACTATCTAGTAAGTTAAGACCTAACTGGGATGAGAGTTATTTAAAACAATTGGGCTATGATAATATAAAAATTGATAAAAATATTATTGAAAAGGTTTATGATGAAAGGGAAATGGCATTGTATGCATGTACACCACTATTTAAAATAGTGGCTACAAAAAATAAGGGGGAAATATTATGGAATTAACAAAACAAGTGGAGTCAGAATATGTGGATGAAATATTAGAAGGTTTGCAAAAATATTGGAATTATAGAGCCAATTCTTATTCAAAAAGTAATATAGAAGAATTAAATAATTTTAAAAGAGATGCCTGGTTAAAAATTTTATTGGAAAATGCACCTAAAAAAGAAAAATTAAGAGTGTTAGATATGGGAGCAGGCCCTGGATTTTTTTCTATATTAATGTCTTTAGCAGGTAATGAAGTTACAGCTGTAGATGTTACAGAAGAAATGTTGGAAAATGCAAAACATAATGCAAAACATTTTGACTTAGATATGAATTTTGTGCAAATTGATGGCGTGAATTTACCTTTTGAAGATAATTCTTTTGATTTTATTATTTCAAGAAATGTAGTATGGAATTTAGAATATCCAAAAGAAGTATTTAAAGAGTGGAAGCGATTATTAGATAAAGATGGGCGCGTGGTATACTTTGATGCAAACTGGTATTTACATTTATTTGATGAAAATCAAAATAAAAAGGTAAAAGAAGATATGAAAAATATGGAGATTTTATTTAATAATAATTTGGAAAATAAAGAAGTATTTGCCCATGGTAATGTATCGAGTGAAGAACTTATGGCCTTAGAAGAAATTGCAAGGCAACTTGTTTTATCAAAAGAAGTTAGACCAGCTTGGGATATAAAAGCACTTAAAGAATGCGGATATGATATTATTAAAGTAGATGAAAATATGGGAAGATATGTATGGGATGAAAAACAAAAACTAGAAAATAAATCAAGACCACTGTTTATGATAGTAGCAAAGTAAAAATAATTGACTTTAAGTATCCAATATAATAGAATAAATTTATTAAAAGAACCATTATATGTGGTGTATTATAAGTTAAATTATAATGTCAGTGCAAGATATATAATGGTTTAGTAAAAAATCAAATAAAAATAAAAGCCAAGTAAGTGCACGATGTATACTTATTTGGCTTTTTTAGTGTCAAAAACTTAAAGGGAGGTATATATGACAAATTTAAATTTATTGAAAGATAGTGAGAAAAAAGTATTTTATCACTATTTAATACCGTCAATATGTTCTACACTTGTTACATCTATTTATATATTGGTGGATACTCTTATTATAGGACAAGGAGTAGGATCAGATGGAATTTCTGCTTTAAATATTTTCTTACCATTTTTCTCAATTTATAATGGAATAGGTCTTATGTTTGGATTGGGTGGAGGAATTTTAATTTCCACAGAAGAAGGTATAGGAAATCACAAAAAGGCAGATTCTTATTTTAATTCTAGTTTGATAGGAACAGTTATTGTAGGTGCTATTTTTACTTTATTAACAAATATATATTTAGAAGAAATATTGTATTTTTTAGGTGCTAATGAAAATAATATTAGTTTAGTTTTGGAATATGGTAGATGTATAACATTATTTATTCCAATATTTATAGGGACTAATTTTTTATCACCTATTGTTCGTAATAAAAAATCGCCAAAGCTTGCTATGATATCAGTTATTGTAGGAGCTGGGTTAAATATTATTCTTGATTATATATTTGTTTTTCCTATGAATATGGGAATGTTTGGAGCAGCATTAGCAACAGCTATAGGAAGCTTAACTACAACCTTAGTTCTTTTAATTCACTTTATAAAAAGGAAAAATAGAATAAAAATATCATTTAAAGAAGTATCTTTTAGTATGATAAAAAAGGTAGTAGGATGTGGTATTTCTACTTTTTTGATGGAAGTTGCAAGTGGATTTGTAATATTTATATTTAATATTCAAATTATAAAATACATAGGTGATATAGGTATAGTAGTTTATGGTATTATATCAAATTGTATTATAGTAGGAATGGCATTATTTAATGGTGTTGCCCAAGCAAGTCAACCTATTATAGCAACAAATTATGGAGCAAAAGAAAAATGTCGTGTGAAAAAAGTATTTGAATATGCAATGAAAACAACTATTTTACTAGGCTTTTTATTATTTAGTATAGTGTTTATATTTACTAAAGAAGTTATTTGTATATTTGTAAAGGCAGATTATCGAATAATTAATATGGGAGTTCCAGCAGTGAGAATGTATTTAAGTTCATTTTGTATTATGAATATAAATGTACTGTTTGCAAATTATTTTCAATCTACAGAAAGAGAAAAAATATCCATAATAATATCTATAACAAGAGGATTTTTACTTAATGTAATACTTGTTCTAAGTTTACCAACTATATTAGGTGGATTAAGTTTGTGGGTTATAGTACCTTTAACAGAGATTATAAGTCTTCTAGGAATAATATTATATATTAAAAAATATTACTATAAAAGTAATGAGAATATTAAATGTAATAATTTTGAATTAACAAATGAAATAGAATATAAAAATATTCAATAATATGGTAATCTAATTAAGAAGAATATTTAAAAGAAAGGAGGGATAACATGAAAAAAATTATAACAATAATTACCATATTATATGTAGGATTTATAGGATATAACAATTTTTCTTTTGATAAAAGTATGGAAGATGGAAAAGAAGCTATTATAAATAAAGAGTATAGAGAAGCAAAAAATTTATTTGAAAAAGCTGTAGAAAAAAAGTCTGATAGTAGAGAGGCTTTAGCATTGTATAGACAAACAGATAAATTAATCGAAATAATTAATCTTGAAAAAGAAAATAATCTAGATGAAGCAATTAACCTTTGTAAAAATATTAATAATATAGGTAGTGAAGATAAATTAATACAAAATATTGTTAATAATTTAAAAGAAGAATATGTTACTAAAATAGAAGAAAATGATGAATATGAAATAAACTTAAATTCAAAAATTTCTGAAGGAAAAACTTTGCTAGAGAATTTTGATTATAACAATGCAAAAACTATTTTTGAAAATATAATAGACGAAATAAAAGATACAGAAGAATATTATGTACAACTAGCTGAAGTACAACAATTATTATCTCTTTGTAAATAAAATCAAAATTTATGATAAAATAAGTATAATAATATGAAAAAATAATAATTTAAAAATATCATGGGGAAATCTCATGATATTTTTTGTTGTAATAAATATCAATTATTAAGATGAAAATATAAATCATAATAAAATAAGAAAAAGGTGATAATATGGAAATTGATAAACTGAGTGAAATACTTAGAAGTTATACAGATAAAATAAAGTATAATAGCGGATTTGCATCATTTAAAAGAAATTATGTTAGCAATGATTATGTGAATGTTAAAGGAAATGAGGCGACCTTTTACGGAACTGTATTTGATGAACATCACAGAAAAAGTTATACTTCTATGATAAGCATAAATACATACGCAAGAACTATATCCAATGTAAGCTGTGATTGTCAAAATGTATTTAATAATAAGGGGCCTGTTGTTTGTCCTCATATAGTAGCAACAGTTCTTACAGGAATAAAAAAACTTAGAGATAAAACAAAAGAAGAGTTTTCTGAAGGTGATATAGTACTAAATCCATCTATAACCTTTGATATTAGTCAATCTAGAAATGGAAACTTAGGTGGAAATTTAAATATAGAGGGCGTAGATAAATTAGAATATGCCAATATATTTCAATCATATAAAGATAATTATAAATACCACCTTATGACAGATGGTAGTTATATAGATTTGAAGGATAATGATTTACAAAAAATATTTCAATTAATTGATGTGCTTGGTATATATGGTGATTTAACGAAGATTAAAATACCTGATAGTAAATCCGCATTTTTAGAGAAACTTTTAGAAGATGAACCCCTTGATTTTATTAGTGGGAAAAAATATGTTGATAATGTAATAAAAAAATATGATAAGTTAAATAAAAATATAAAAGTTCCAGAAAATTTAAATGCAAATCTTAGAAATTATCAAGTAGATGGATTTGAATTTTTTAATGCTTTAGCAAATTATAAATTTGGTGGAATATTAGCTGATGAAATGGGGCTTGGTAAAACTATTCAAACTATAGCATTTTTACTTTCTCAAAATAATAAAAAAAGTATAGTTGTAACTCCCACATCTTTAATTTTTAATTGGAAAAGTGAATTTGAAAAGTTTGCACCAGATATTAAACTGGCAGTTGCTTATGGTAGTAAATCACATAGACAAAATATACTGGAAAATTATAAAGAATATGATGTGATTTTAACTAGTTATGGTACTTTTAAAAATGATATTGAAAAATACAATGAGTTGAATTTTGATTATTGTGTAATTGATGAAGCACAAAATATAAAAAATCCAGATTCACTTATTACTAAAGCTATAAAAACTATTAATGCAGATGTTAGATTTGCTTTAAGTGGAACACCTGTTGAAAACAATCTTACGGAACTTTGGTCCATATTTGATTTTATAATGCCAGGCTATTTGTATAATAAAAATAAATTTGAAAAAATATTTGTTAATAACGATAAAAATTATAATCATTTAAAAAACTTAATTAAACCTTTTATGCTTAGAAGAACAAAAAAAGAAGTAATAGATGAATTGCCAGAGAAAATAGAGCAAAAATTTTATGTGGAGATGGAAAAAGAGCACAAGAGAGCATATAAGAGTTTTGTTAATTTAATAAAAAGAAGAATTTTAGAGAATGACGAAGATAATATGACTGTATTTTCTTATTTAACTAAACTAAGACAGCTTAGCATTGCACCAGAGATAATAGTAAAAAACTATAAAGGTAAAAATTCGAAATTAGAGATATTAATGAATATAATAAATTCACAAAAAGATAGAAAAATTTTAGTTTTTTCACAATTTACAAAAGTACTCAAGCTAATTGAAGATAGGCTAAAAGAAGAAAATATAAATTACTCTTATTTAGATGGCAAAACAGAAGCTAAAGAAAGAATAAAACTTGTGGATGATTTCAATAAAAGCAATGATAAAAAGGTATTTTTAATATCATTAAAAGCAGGAGGTACAGGACTTAATTTGACAAGTGCATCTATGGTAATTCATTTTGATCCTTGGTTTAATCCAGCAGTGGAAAATCAAGCTAGTGATAGAGCACACAGAATAGGTCAAAAAAATGTAGTGGATGTTATAAAGCTTATATCTAAAGATACAGTAGAAGAAAAAGTTATAGCAATGCAAGAGAGTAAAAAAGAATTAATAGAAGATATAATCAATTCCAATTTAGAAAATTCTACATCATTAAAAAAACTATCCAGAGAAGATATTATTGACTTGTTTGAAAATATGGATTAAAGAAAGTTATCTTATTTATTAATTTAATAATATAGAAATTTTAATGACTTATCAACTAAATATCATTATGTATCAAACAAAAAATTAAAACATACAATGATTAATAAAAGAGAAATTTAATTTTTATAGGGGGATAAGATACTATGATAATTAGAAATGATATGAATATATCTTATGTAAGAGTATTGAATGCTTCACCAGATGCACCAGCTGTAGATATTTATATAAATGGAGGTCTTATTTTTAAAAATATAAAGTTTAAGGATTTTACAGAATATGTTCAACTTTCAATGGGTCAATATAAAATGGAAGTTTATCCCGTTGGACAAATGGATAAACCTGTCCTTGCACAAAATATTCAAGTTCCTGAAAAACAAGTTATTACTATTGCAGCAGCAGGTAATTTTGAAGACCTTCAATTAATTCCATATATAGAAGGAAATGCTGATGGTTTAGCAATGAATCAAAGTAGAGTAAGGGTTATTCATTTATCACCAGATGCGCCAGAAGTAGATGTACTTATAAATGGTCAAATAGCCTTTGATAATGTAGGATTTATGGATGCGACAGATTATATTCAAGTAGCATCGGGAACTTATAATATAGTTGTAAATTTAGCAGGAACAAATGATACAGTATTAACTTTTTCACCACAACTAAATAGTCAAAAAGTATATACTATTTATGTAGTTGGCAATCCACCAAACTTGTCAGAAATACAATCATTAGATGGTAGTACTTTTGTAAGATTTTAATATAAGGATAGAGGTTGAAAATTTGACCTCTATTTTTATATTGTATATTTCATAAATTAAATTACTATAAGATGAATAATAAGATATATTAATTGAAATATATACTAAATATGATTACAATTACAATATAATTAGAAAAGTAATAGATGTTCTTAAAAGGGGGCAAAAAGTATGAGACAGTATGAAATATTTACAGATGCTACATGTGATTTACCACAAGAAGTGATAAATGATATGGGTATTAATGTTATTCCTATGGATTTTGAAATGGATGGAAAAGTATATTCTCATTTCCCAGATGAAAGACAATTGAATATAAAGACTTTTTATGAATTATCACAAAAAGGTATAATGTCAACTACTACTCAAATTACTCCAGCTAGATTTATAGAATACTTTATACCAACCTTAGATGATGGTAAAGATATTTTATATATTTGTTTCTCGTCTGGCTTAAGTGGTACATATGGATCTTCAAAAATTGCAATACAACATTTAAAAGAAGATTATCCAGATAGAAAGATAATATCAGTTGACTCTTTATGTGCATCTTCAGGAGAAGGTCTTTTAGTTTATTTAGCAGCTAAAGAAAAGAGAAAAGGTAAAACTTTAGAAGAATTATCTAGATGGGTAGAGGAAAATAGATTAAATATATGTCATTGGTATAAAGTTGATGATTTATTTCATTTAAAGAGAGGTGGTAGAATTAGTTCTGTTGCAGCAACATTTGGAACAGCACTAAATATAAAACCATTACTTAATATGGATGATACAGGCAAATTACAATTAGTTGAAAAGCTTAGGGGAACAAAAACTTGTGAACGTCATATGATAAATAAACTTAAGGAAAATTATTTGCCAGATAAATATGATACAATAATAATTTCTCATGCGGATTGCCAAGAAGAAGCTTTAGCATTGGAAAAAATATTGAAAAAAGAATGTAAAGTAGGAGAAATAATACATTCTAAAATAGGGCCTGTAATAGGTGCACATAGTGGAAAAGGAACTTTATTAATTAATTTTTATGGAAAGCAAAGAGGATAAAATAAAAAACTATTTTCATGTTACTTATTATGAAAATAGTTTTTGTTTGTAACAAAATTCTAAATGGAAAAGTATTATATATAGAGGGGAAATTTAATCCTTCATGGTGGTGATATACATGAAATCTTGTAGAATCCAAGCGTTAATTGAAGAATTGATAATTGACTGGGATAAATTAAATTTAGCGGCAAAATTATTAGTATATATTGGTTTCTTTTTGATATTTTCCACAGTATTTATTTCTATTTATAAATCAAAGAATGTTGATTTATATGAAACTATTGAAGTGATTTTTAGAACAGCTCTTGCCTCTGTATTTGGATTTTTATTGAGTTCAAATATAAAAAACTCTTCTGAAAAAAATTCTCAAAAAAATAAAGAAAAACTTTTAGAAAAGATGACTATTAGTATGGATAAAGAAGAAGCTATAACTAAGGAATGTCAAATAAAAAAAGAAACAGATTATTATTATTATGGAGAAGGAAATACTGTTCAAGTAATGGTAGCTTTATTAATTTCAGTTATATCAGCTTTAATAATGTTAGGATTATACATTTTTGGATTTACAAATAATGGTGTAATGTTAAGTCAGTTTAGAGATTTAATGTGTACATCTATAGGTTTTTTACTGGGTGAAGCTAAAATAAAATCTAAGAATTAATATTGAACTGCACCCTTTGTGTGGAACAATATAAAACAACCTAGGCTACCTTTTTCTTGTATTTTACAGGAGAACGGTAGTTTAATTTTGATTGTATTCTTTCTTTGTTATAATAATCTATATATTGAGATACAATTTCAATCAACATTTTACTTGATAAATTCTTTAATCCTTGAGAATAGAATGATTCTGTCTTCAATGATGAAAAGAAACTTTCCATAGCGGCGTTATCATGGCAGTTACCTTTTCTAGACATGCTCATAGTTATCTTCATATCTATAGCTTTCCATTTTATTTCTGGTGAATAGTGTACTCTTGTACTCATAATAAAATAACCTCCTTTAAAATCATACATATAGTATGTTTCAAAAGCGGTTGTTTTATTTATTCCCGTGTAAAGGGTTCACTTCATATTATATACTGTGGTTTTTAATTCAACTAGTTGACATATCAACTAAATAGTTTTAAAATGATTGACATATCAACTAAGAATTTGGGTTTAACTATATAGAAATAATATTAAGGAAGGTATAAAAATGGATAATATATTTAATAAAAAATATGAAGTAACATATAGAGATACAGATGCTAGAGGGGAATGTTTTTTAACATCTTATATGAATTTTATGGCTGACTGTGGCTTAAGTCAGGATGAAATTTATGGGTTTGTAATAGCTGATATGGTTAAGGATGACTACACATGGATGTTAGTTGATTATGAGATTAATATATATGAATATGTTAGATATAAATCAAAGTTAAGAGCTGAAACATATATTGAAGGAATGAATAAATTTTATGCTGTTAGATGTTTTAAAATTTATGATGAAAGAGATAAATTAATATTAGAAGGAAGAACTTTAGTTATATTAGTTGATTCTAAAAAAAGAAGACCAATATCTATACCAGATAAACATTATGATGCTTATGGAGTGAAAGAAAAAAATTCTTATATAGGAAGAAAAAAATTAAAACTTTCAAAATGTAGTAAAGTTGATAGTGAAAAACGCTTTAGTGTTAGATATTCAGATATAGATTTAAATTTACATGTAGGTAATGTTACTTATTTAGAGTGGATATTAGAAACAATACCTTTTGATATCATGACAAATTATAAAATAGATTCAGTTAAAATAAAATATCAAAAAGAGCTTACATATGGGGAAATAGTAAATGTTAAAACAGAGATAAAGCATGGAGAAAATAAAATTAGTGCATATCATGAAATAATAAATGAAAAAGAAGAAGTTGTAGCATTGTTAGAAACTCATTGGATATAACAACTTAGGAGAATAAAATGGACAAAACATATGAAGATATGAGAATATATATTTCAGTTTTATATAGACAATTTCAAATTTATATAAATAATAATACGAAGGATTTACAAATAAGTGCTTCAGAATACATTTTTTTAATGGAAATGTATAAAAATGATAATATGAGTCAAGAACAACTTTCTAAAAATCTTATTATAGATAAATCAGCTACGGCTAGGGCTATAAAGTCATTGGAAGAAAAAGAGTATATAATAAGAAAAAAAGATGATAATGATAAAAGAACTAATAGAATAAAATTAACCAAAAAGGGTATAGAAATAAAAGATAGATTAAGTAATTTACTTGAAGAATGGAATAATGAAATAACAAGTGATATTGATAAAAATCTTTTAAATACAGTAATAGATACAATAAATAAGATGTCTATTAAAGCAATAGAAAAGAATAATATATAGTAAAGAGAGGAGAAGAGACACTATGAGTAATTTGAAAATAATATGTGATAGTTTAGCAGATGTGCCAGAAAATTTAATTAAAAGGTATGATATAGAAATAATTCCTCTTACCATAAGGATTAATGATATAGAATACAAAGATGGAGTTAATATTACAAACGAAGAATTTTATAAATTAATAAAAGAAAGTAATGAGATTCCAAAAACATCTCAAGCAACATATATACAATTCCAAGAAATATTTAAAAAATATATTGATGAGGGCAAAAGAATATTGTATATTAGTGGTTCATCAAAGGTTACAGGAACATACCAAAGTGCTATGATGGCTAAAAATGATTTAGAAGGTGAAATATACTTATTTGATAGCTTAAATTTATCATATGGATGTGGTGCTCAAGTTGTAACTGCTTGTGAGATGAATGAAGAAAATAAATCTATAGAAGAAATACTAAAAAAATTAGAAGAGATAAGAGATAATATTTTAGTTTTATTTGCTGTTGATAATTTAGATTTTCTTAAAAAAGGTGGAAGATTATCTGCTTCAAAAGCAGTAATAGGAAGTATGCTTAGTATAAAACCTATACTACAAATGAAAGATGGATTTATAGTAAATATTGACCAAGCAAGAGGTCATAAAAAAGTCATTGCAAAAATGATTAATATGGTTAAAGATAATATAAATTCTGATATAAATGAAAAAAGAATAGGAATTGCCCATGGAGACAATGAAGTTGAGTTTGAAAGATTAAAAGAAACTATAAAAAATCAATTTAATTTTAATAGTATAACAGAAGCTAAAATAGGACCTAGTATAGGCTCTCATACGGGAGCTGGAACTATTGGAGTTTGCATGTGGAATAAGTAACAAGATAGGGTGTTGCACTAGAAACAGGGCTACATCCTATTATTTTTGCGTATTATTAATTTTTATAAATAATATTCACTAAGATATTAAAAGGGGGAGAGGGATATATTATTTGCAGAATAAAAGCTTTAATAGCTGAATTAAGACATCCTTAGATCATCACTAGCATCTGTATTTGGGTTTATATTAAGTTCTAATACAAAAAACAATGAAAGAAGAAAAAGAGGAAAAGGTTTGCAATGCAGTGAAATAAAAAAAGATGAAAAGTATGAATATTGTGAAATAATAAGAAATTATGATTATGGAGATGATAATTCTGTTTAAATATTAATAGCTTTTATTATATTTGTATCGTCGGCTATAGTTATTTTGATGATATATACAAAAAATGTAAATATTGATATATCAATATTATCTCAGCTTAGAGATTTAATGTGTACATAGGACTTTTACTTGGGGAATATAAAATCAGAAATGACTAGAATTCAAAATTAGGAAAAGGAATTTTGTGAAAAAAAAAGAGAAAATGAATTCACAAAGTTCATTATAAATCCTCTTATTTCTCTAACGTATAATGCATATTATATGATATTCTAGTGATAGGTTAGGAAATGGTTTTACCTGAATTAGGTAATTTGTATAAAACGACAATAATTAAAAGAAAAATTGAGAGGAGTACAATCAATGAGTACAATTAATAAGAAAAAAATACAAAAAGGATGGATGATGTTAATCGTTTGTATGTTAATACAAGCAGTACCATTTTGTATAGCATCAAATATACAACCTTTATTTATAAGTTCAGTAATACAAGAACATGGATTTAGTTTAACTGGATTCTCTTTAATATTTACAATAGGAACGATAGTTTCAGCAATAGCAGGTCCGTTTATAGGTTCATTATTTGGGAAAGTTAATTTAAAAGCTATATATACTGTAGGTGCAGTATTATGCGGTGGAGGATTTATGTTATTCTCGTACTGTAATACATTACCAATGTTCTATGGTGTAGCTGCAATAGTTCAAGTAGGTGCAGCAATAATATCTGGAATAGGTGTGCCAATATTAATTAATGCATGGTTTGATGGAAAAACTAGAGGAAAAGCTTTAGGTTTAGCTTTCGCTGGTGGATCGATAGGAAATATATTCTTACAACAATTAGTTATACGTTCAATTGTAGCAAATGGAACTTCAAGAACTTACTTTGTATTTGGTTTAGTAAGTTTAGTAGTAGCTTTAGTTATAGCGTTATTCTTAGTTAAAATGCCAAAAGATTCTAGTGAGGTAGTTGGAGCAAACAACAATTCATCAGAAAAAGAAGTTAATAAAGAAGTTAATAAAGAAGAAACTGATATATCTTATACATTAAAAGAAGCTCAAGGAATAAAATATTTCTGGATGATAGGATTAGGATTCTTATTTGTAGGTCTTTATGTATCAGCTTATTCTGTACAGCATGCTAATTACTTCCAAGGAGTATTAAAATTAGATGCATCAGTTATAGCACTTACTGGTTCTATATTTGCATTATGTTCATTATTCGGTAATGTATTAGGTGGAATATTATTTGATAAATTAGGTGTAATGAAAACGTTAATGTTATCAGCAATAGCAGTTGCTGCTTCAGGAGTATCAATATTATTGTCTGGAAGTAACCCAATATTTGCTCATATATTCTCAGCAGTAAAAGGTTTAGCAACATTTATATACATGATGGCACCAGCTTATTTAGTTGGAGAGTACTTCGGTAAAAAAGAATACGGTTCAATATTAGGTGTAATACAATTAATATTTGCTATAGGATTCTCTGGAGGATCAGTATTATTTGGTGTTCTTGCAACATCTCTTGGATATGATATAACTTGGATGGTAATTCTAGGATTTGTAGCTATGGCATTCTTATTATTAATAACTGCTTCTAAAGGAATGGCTAAGTTAAATAAAGAAAGAAAAAATGATATAGCAAAAGCAGCTTAATATATATAAAAGGAGTTGCCTCAAAATGATTTTAAAATCATTTTGAGGCAACTCTTTTTTATTACCTTTTGCTTTTCTCGTAGTTGCAGCTATAAATTTTAATTCTTTATTATTAGCACAAGTATAAGTATCAGTTATTTTGTTATAAATTATATTTTCTCTTTTACCAATATTATTTTTAAACTTTTTACTCTTTGTATTTTCATACTTTAATTGTGCACAAGAAGGAAGGGATGAACTTTATGTGAGTTCATCCCTTCCTTCTTGTGGATTTGTCTTTTTATTTTGAGACAGCCCCTTTTTATTTTATAAATTTAATATTTTAATGTATGTCTTCACCTAGGGATTTGCTTATAATTTTTGTATAACTTATAGATTTAGATATTCTATCTAAAATATCATCTTTATCGATTAATATTAAGTCACCAGCATAATTCCAAAGTTGTTCAAATAAGCTATCAGAAAGTTTTTTTATTCTACGTTCTCTTAATATGGAATAATCATTTTTCCCTGAAACTGGATGAACTTTAATAAATTTTAGATTTTTAGAAAGATAAAAAGATGGATTATCAGTAGGTATATCTTCTATGAACTGACCATCGATTAATCTTATCTCCACATGATTATCTTCTGATAACATTTTTTGTAAATTTGCCATATGTCTTTCTCTTTCTTTAAAAGTTAAAGTTACTGGAGTATTGAAAAAATGAAGATCTCCAGAAGATATATACTTTCTAAGTTCAGATTCATATATTAGTACTTTTAACTTAGATTTATATGTGGCATTATTTAAAAATATATTTATTTTTTTTAGCTCGTGTAGAAGTTTTGGATTATTGCCAAATACTCTTTGAGCAATTTCCATAAATAAGTCTTCAGGCATAAAAAACTCATTAATAGAGCCTAGAAGACATCTAAGTTCATTATTCATTATATACTGTACATATGTTTGGTCTTCAATCATTTCTATAGGTGATTTTTTTATTGAAAGACTTTTGCCTTTATTTCTAAGTTTGTATTCTAAATTATAATAAAACTCATTAATTAAATTTTTATCTTTAGATGTGTTGCTAAATAAGCATTCACCATTATCAGTAAATACAGTTGTACACATAAATCTGTTCTTTATTATGAAAAAGGCGATATTAGAGCTTACATCACAACTATATAGATTAAAATTAAGTTTAGGATAAGAAGATAAAATATTAATTGTTAAAAGTGAATTTAAAATCTCATCTTTATTTTCTCCATCAAATCCTAGTAAAAAGTTAATTTTAACATTTGTTTTTTTGCTAAGTTCATTAAAGTATTTTTTCATATTAGCTAATGCGATTTTGTCTTTATGATCTATAGAAAATATATTTACAGAAATAATTATATCTAAATCATTACCAGCATTAACATTGTATTCTATTTCTTCACGTATTGTTTTTGATAAAAGAGTAGGTCTCATTTCACAATTTGTATTATAGTATTCCTGAGAAACAGAAGTCATTGGTATATTTTGATTACCTTTATTATTTGAATCTTCAAAATAAATTTCTTGCAAAGTGTCTTTTATATATTCATATAAAAAATCGTTACCATCATTATCCAATTCGAAATATTCTATTAGATGTTTTTTGCTATCATCATCTAAAGATTCTATTATGAATTTAGAAATATTGTCGCAAATTTCTGCGGCTCTTTTAACGCTTGGTAAATTTTTTGAATTTATCCATTTGTTAATGTAGGAAACATCATAGCCCAAATAAGAAGCTAATGAAGATTTTTTTTGTTTAGAGATATATAGTAAATTTTCCAATACACCTCCGAATGTTCTGCTATTCAATGTTATTCCTCATTTCTGTTATTATTTAAATATTTATGGATTAAATATTGTCATATTACTATTTTACCCTATGATAAGTAAAGATAAAATAAAATTGAAGAAATGATTATAATTTTTTATAATAAATTTGTGAAAGTTCATAAAATAACGTGATTTATGAAAAAGAAAAATTATGTAATTATTATTCGTTGATAATAAGTTATTATATGTGGGATAAAATAAAATTATAATGGTTGTAAAAAAAATACATTGCAAAAATGTTGAAATTTGTAGAAATATACGCCCGAAATATGTTAAAATATAAAAATAATTTCTTAGAAAGGTTACGATTATATTATGAATAATACAAATTCCTATGCATTAGTATTCGGAGTATCAGTTTTTGATATTTGCGGATTTACGGATAATAATTATAGATGCAATGACTCAAACCCAGGTCAGGTGAAGACTTCTTTTGGAGGTGTTTGCAGAAACATAGCTGAATGTATGTCTAGAGTAGGAGTTAATACTAAGTTTATATCAATCTTAGGGGATGATGAAACTGGAAGTAGAATGATAGAACATTCAAAGCTTATGAATTACGATATGAGTGATTCATTAATTATAGAAGGTGGACATACACCAACATATATGGCAATATTAAACCATCAAGGTGAAATGGTATCAGCAGTAGTAGATATGAAAATAATAGATAAATTTACTACAGAATTTATTGATTCTAAAGCTGATACAATAAGAAATTCTGAATATATGATACTAGATTCAGATAGACCTGATATAGTAGAATATATACTTAAACACTTTAATGGAGATACTAAGTTTATACTAGACCCAGTATCAGCAGCTAAATCTGAAGGGGTAAAACATTTAATAAAATACTTCCATACTATTAAGCCAAATAGATATGAAGCTGAAATAATGTGTGGATTTAAAATTAAAACTGATGAAGATATCAGAAAAGCTGGAAAATACTTTGTTGATTTAGGTATAAAAAATGTATTTATTACATTAGATGAAGATGGAATATACTACAATAACGGAGTAGAAGAAGGTAAATTAAAAGCAAATGATGCTAAAGTAATAAATGTTACAGGGGCAGGAGATTCATTTGTAGCAGGTATAGCTCATGGTTATATGGAAAGTTTATCATTAATTGATACGCTTAAATTTGCCATATCTATGTCGACAATAACAATATCAACAGAAGAAACTATTCATCCAGAATTAAGTTATGATTTAGTTAAAGAATATGTTGATAATATAAGATGGACTCATACAAAATATAATAAATAATTTACTAAATGTTCCTCATCTAATAGTGGGGAACTTTTTTAATTTAAAATTTGTATTTAAGTAATGAACAAAGTTATTGAAAACATTAATGAAGTGAACTTTTTATATTAAAAAGACTGTAAATAATATATAAAATTATTTACAGTCTGTATTTATATAAATTAGTGAGAATGTTGAACTTTTTTTTGTTGAACTTTTTCGTCTAGATCTCCTTTTAAATATTTTTCATGTAGATGATGGGCGTAGATAAAAGGAGACACTATGAAAATTAATATCATTATAATAAATAATATTAATAAATAGTATCCACTACTAAATAAAAACATAGGGAAAAATACTATACTTCCACTAAACCAAAAAAAACCACAAAATTTATGAAATTTATTCCAAATAATAGGGCTTTCTAATGTATATTTTGTTCTGATAGAAACACTAGAACTTCTTTTAGAAGTAGGAATATAATTACCCATAAAAGTAAAAATAAAGCAAATGGTACAAGCAAAAAAGTTATAAAAGTTAAAATTAGATAAACAAGTTTCAAAATTCATGCTTATATAAAGCGTTGAATAAACTAACATATTTAATATTAATAAAAAATAATAATTACTCCATTTAGTTATATTGTCTTCTGATTTATAGTTAAAATGCAATTTAAACAATCTTGGCTGAGCACAGACAAATAATAAAATAATAATAGGAACTAGGAATAATTCATTTTTATTTCCCCATTTATCTATAGAACCATCAAACCAATAATGAACAGGTATATTTTCAGGAATCAATGGATAAAGATAAAGCGTTACTAATAAAGGTAGTGAGCCAAATACACTATAAAATACCTTAGCTAAATTATTGTTCTTTTTAAATCTTCTCATAAAAATCGTCCTCTTTAATAAAAAATTTAGATTGTTCTATATAATATTATATAGTGAAAAGGTGGGGAGATGTCCTAAAAATAAAAAATTTATTAAAAAATAATATTTCACAAATTTTTATTTTCCTTAGCTATAATTTAAATAATAGATTTTATATTAAAGGGGTTGAGAAAATGGATAGCAGTAAAATTTTTATTGATCCAGAAATAGAATTGGGATGTGAAGAGTTTCCAAGTTTATATGAATTAAAAATAAAAAGTGGAGAGGAAGAATTAATAGGAGCTATGTTAACTCCAGGAAATAAAGGACCAAATCCCACAGTAATATTATTTCATGGATTTCCTGGATATGAAGATAATCATGATTTAGCTCAAAGCCTTAGAAGATGTGGCTTAAATGTTTTGATTTTTCACTATAGAGGTTCTTGGGGAGTTGGAGGAAGTTTTTCTTTTAAAAATTGTATAGAAGATGCTAAAAATATTATAGATTTTGTAAATGATAAAAAAATAGTTAAAACTTATAACATTGATAAAGATAATATATACTTAGTAGGTCATAGCATGGGAGGATTTTTAACTTTAACCCACTGTATGGATAAAAGAATAAAAGCATCAGTAGCCATAAGTCCTTATGATTTTGGCCTAAAAGGATGTATTATGAAAGTAGATAAAAATGAATTAAAAGATGGCATGGAGATGTTTTCTAATGCATTACATCCGTTATCAGGAACAGATGCAAAGGCTTTAATTGAAGAAACTATGAACTATGGTGAAGAATGGAAACTAAAAAATAAAGCAGAAGAATTATCAAAAGAAAAAATATTGATTATAGCTGCCATTGGAGATACAGTTGGACCAAATAAGCTTCATCATGAGCCTTTAATGAAAGAAATTTATAAATATAGCAAAGAAAATGTAAAAGAAATACTTATACATGCAGACCATTCTTATAATAATAAAAAAATACTTTTATCAAAAATTGTAGCTCAGTATATAGAATCTATTTATAATGAATAAATTAGTAGGGGTGAGTATATGAAAAAAGATAAATTAGGACTTATATTTGCCATGTTAATTTGGGGAAGCATGGGTATATTTGTAAGATATATTGATTTTACTTCTAGTCAAATTGCTTTATCAAGAGCTGTAGTGGGGAGTATTGTTTTAATTATTTTTAGTTTAATTTCTCATAAAAACTTATCCAAGGAAAAAATAAAAGATAATATAATAATACTTATATGTTGTGGAGTTTGCTTAGGTTTTAATTGGATTTTTTTATTTCAAGCATATAATTACACTACAATTTCTATAGCAACGATTTGTTACTATTTATCACCTATTATAGTTATGTTTTTATCACCAATTTTATTGAAGGAAAAATTAAATTTAATCAAGGTTATATGTATTATTGCAGCTATGATAGGTATGTTATGTATAGTTGGCATAGAAAACGGAAATATATCAGGTGGAAATATAATAGGAATTTTATGCGGATTAGGAGCAGCATGCTTATATGCTAGTGTAATAATTTTAAATAAGTTTTTAAAAGATATATCAGGCAGTGATAGTTCTATTGTTCAATTGTTAATAGCAGGGATTTTTTTAATTCCGTATGTTTTATTAACTGATGGTATAAAATTTTCTGCTAATATAATATCTATAAGTTTATTGCTTATATTAGGTATAGTCCATACTGGAATTGCTTATTTAATATATTTTACAGTAATTCAAAGACTATCAAGTCAGACAGTGGCTATTTATTCTTATGTGGATCCCATTTCTGCTATTATAATGTCATCAATATTATTAAACGAAAGAATGAGTTTTCTTCAAATTATGGGAGGAATATTAATTTTAGGATCTACTTTTATTAGTGAGATATATAGTCAAAAAACAATTCAAAAGGAGAGTTTATCACAAGTAGAAATAACAGATGAAGACTAAAATTCACTATTTGACACACTTTTTTTCTCGTGATAATATAAAAAACAATATGAATAATTTCGGAGGAAAAGAGATTGAAGAAATTTTTTAAAGTTATGCTAATTAGTATATGTTCATTAGTGGCAATAGTCGGATGCACTCAAAAAGAAGTAGATAATAGTCAAAAAGTTGAAAACTCAGATGAGACAATTAAAGTAATGGAAGATGTTTATGTAGATTATATAAATGATATTTATTTGGATTCATCAAAATACATAGGAAAAACCATAGAAATAGAAGGATTATTTACTGTTGAAAAAGACAAAAATGATAAAGAATATTTTTATGTTTATAGATGGTCAGATATGGAAGTAGATAGTAATGATTATGAAGAACATGAAGATAATCATAGCCATGAAGAAAATGAAATTGTAGAGGGAAAATGTGGTTTAGAATTTTCTTATGATAAAAAATTACCTAAAAAAGATGATTGGATAAAGGTTATAGGAAAGTTAAAAAATAAAAATAATAATTTGATTATTGAAGCTGAAACAGTTGAAATAATGAATGAAAAAGGTTTAGAAAAAGTAAAATCATTTTATTAATTAAATACTTTGAAATAAAGGGAGAAGAAACATAATCAGTATTCTTCTCCCTTTAAAATGAGGTAAATATGATATTATTTATTAAACAAGCCCTTTAACCATGTTATAAATTTTGAGCTTGACTTTTTATCGTTATCAGATTTATCATTTTGAGTATTTGTAGTTTTCTCTTTAGTAGAATTATTGTCAGAATCATCTGAGCTAACTTTCATAACAAATTTAACGCTACCATCCATGCTCTTATCTAATCCAGTAAAGTTATTATAACTATCAGCAGCATCTATTAATTTATCTTTTACTTCCATAGCATTATCAAGAGAGCTTATTAATGTATTTCCTTCGTTTGTTAATTTATCTAAGCCTTCACTTTGAAGTTTTTGAGTTCCTTCATATAACTTATTAGATCCATTAGCTAAAGTACTTATACCATTTAATATTTTATCAGAGTTACTGCTAAGTTCACTAGAACCAGATTTTAATGATGATACACCTGAAGCTAGTTGATTTCCACCAGATACTAAAGCAGAAGTACCACTTTTTAAAGTTTTGCTACCATCAAAGGCAGAAGCAGCACCTTTAGAAAGTTGAGCAGAACCATTAGCTAAAGAAGAAGTACCGCTTTTTAAAGATTTAGAGCCGTCAAAAGCAGAAGCAGCCCCTTTAGAAAGTTGAGCAGAACCATTAGCTAAAGAAGAAGTACCGCTTTTTAAAGATTTAGAGCCGTCAAAAGCAGAAGCAGCCCCCTTAGAAAGTTGAGCAGAACCATCAGCTAAAGAAGAAGAGCCATTAGCCAAAGTATTTAATCCACTTGCAACTGAATTAGATCCATCTTTTACTTTAGACAATCCATTTGTTAAATTACTTAAGCCATTTTTTAAGTCAGATGCACCTTTAGAAAGCTTTTGTAAACCTCCCATAGCTGCATTTATTCCAGTAGCTAAATTATTCAATCCACTTGATTGTCCATCTGCTATTTTATCAAGAGTACCAGCAATAGTTCTTAATTTATTTGCAACACCTGAATAATCATTGGATGAATTTGATTTTGTATTTAAATTTTCAATTTGTTTAGCTAAGTCTTCATCTCCATCTTCTCTAGCTTTTTTTGCAAGAGCAGAAACATCTACATTGGAATTTGTACTACTATTTGTATTTTCTAAGCTATCTGCAATACTACGAAGATTAGATGCAAGAGATTTTATATTTTTTGTAGAGTCTATTAAATTATTTAAGCCTTCATTACCACTTGATAGTTTAGATTCTAATTCTTTTGTGCCATTTTCTAATTCTTTTGCTCCAGATTCTAATTTTTTAGAACCTTCATAAGCTGAATTTATTCCACTATCTAAAGTAGAGTAATTATCATTTAATTTACTAGCTCCATCACTAACTTGTTTAGCCCCGTCGCTAAGTTGTTTAGAAGAAGAACTTAAAGTACCAAGACCATTGTATAAAGAAGAAGCGCCATCATTAACTTGTTTAGCTCCGTCACTAAGTTGCTTAGAAGAAGAACTTAAAGTACCAAGTCCACTGTATAAAGAAGAAGCACCATCATCAACTTGTTTAGCACCATTACTAAGTTGTTTAGAAGAAGAACTTAAAGTACCAAGACCATTGTATAAAGAAGAAGCGCCATCATTAACTTGTTTAGCGCCGTCACTAAGTTGCTTAGAAGAAGAACTTAAAGTACCAAGTCCACTACTTAAAGATGCAGCCCCATTATCTAATTGAGGTAACTTAGTAAGTAATTGAGAAGCACCTTTATTTAAAGTATCAATACCTGAATCCAAAGTTTTAACACCATCATTAAATTTTTTATAATTAGTATTTAATGTAGAAGCACCATCGCTAACTTGTTTAGCACCATCTACTAAAGTTTTACCGCTTTCTTGTAATTTGTCTAAAGAACTTTTTAAATCATTAAAACTAGTGTCTTCATCAATATCTTCTAAATATTTAGAAACATCACTTGTAGCAGCCACCATGATAGTAGGAGTTTTAAATCCTGTAGTATTACCTTCAATAACAACTTCATCTTTTAAATTTAGATAGTTAGAATATTGGCTATCTAAATCAAGAGATTCTTTAAATCCTGGTATGGATACAAAAGTAATGGCAGAGTTATTTCCTTCATCTAATAAAGCTCCTGTACTTGTTTTTATATCTTTAAAATTATCTCTATTTAAAATAATTTCAGAAGCAGTTATAAAAGGAACATAAATAGTTCTATTTTTGCCACCTATTTTTACTTCACGACTTTCATTATTTTTTAAAGATAAAGTGATTTTAAATTTACCTGTTTTACCCTGGATATCTTTTGGACTTACTTCTTGACCGTTTAATTCATATTTTATATTCACAGAAATTGGCAAGCTTTTATTAGTTTCACCTTGATAATATAAATCATCTTCAGATATATCCCAAGTTAATTTATCCCCATCAATTTCTGGTTTTTCATCACCTTTTACATTTTTTATATTACTTAATGTACTAACGTCATGTATAGTACCAAGAGAAGATGAGCTATTTATCCAAGCAGAAACAATATTTCTATTTACATTACCGTTTTCATCTAAAATTGAATATACAGTTTCATCTTTACTTATATTATTATCAGCAAATACACAAGAAGAGTTACCAAGCATTAATACTATAGTTGCAAGAGCAACAGATTTATTTTTTATTTCTTTATTATTCATTTTTTAGCCCCCTATTATGAAATAAATTAATTATTTCCTGCAAATACAGGATTTCCTTGTTCATTATCTTTTTTAGGTTCAATAAAACCTTTTGAAGTTTTAATTATTACTTTTTCAAATAATAATAAAATTGCTGGTAATATAAATATAATCATAATCATACTTATCAAAGCACCACGTGCCATTAATGTACAAAGAGCACTTATAATTTCAAGTTGAGAGTAAAGTCCAACACCAACAGTTGATGCAAAGAAACTAAAGGCACTTGTCAATATTGAAGGTGCACTATTTTTTATAGCAATAGTCATAGCTTTTGTTTTATTAAATCCTTTATTTCGTTCTTCTTTGAATCTAGAAGTAAGCAATATTGCATAGTCAACAGTTGCACCAAGTTGTATAGTACCTAAAGTTATGGAAGCTATAAATGGTTCAACAGTTCCTGTATAGTAAGGGATACCTAAATTTACAAATATTGCACATTCTATAACTGCTACTAATATAACTGGTAGAGATATTGATTTAAATACAATCATAATTATAATAAATATGGCAATTATGGAAACTACATTTACCTTGGCAAAGTCACTATTTGCGATTTTTATTAAATCATAAGTTAAAGGTGCTTCACCACTTACTAAGCCATCTTTATCGTATTTTTGGACAATTGCATTTATTTTTTCTAATTGTCTATTACATTCATCACTGGCAGATTTATATTCTGAATTAACTATTATTTGTTCATAGCCTCCAGATTTTACTGCACTAGTTAAATTTGATGGTAGGAAGTCCTGATCAATTCGTGGACCAAGATATTTTTCAAGGCCTACAACAGATGTTATACCATCTAAATTTTCGATTTCTTTAATCATTTTATTTACATTTTCTGATTTTAAGCTATCTTTTATTAATATGAAATTTGTACTTTCCATATTGTAGTCATCTCTCATTTTGTTTGTTGAAATTATAGAATCAAAAGAATCTGGCAAAGTATCTGTTAAGTTATAGTATTGTTTTGCATGAGTATATCCAAAGTAACCAGGTATAAGAATAACTACAAATGCAACAACAAATTTTTTGTAATGTTTGACAATTAAAGAAGATACTTTGTTAAACTTAGGTAAAATTGTTTTATGTTTATATTTTGAAATTTGTTTATCGAATATTAGCATTAAAGAAGGTAATATAGTAACGGTACATAATACACCAATGACAACACCTTTTGCCATTACTATCCCCATATCACGACCTAATCCTAACTCCATAACACATAAAGCTAAAAATCCTGCAAACGTAGTTGTTGAACTACCAAATACAGATGTGACAGTATTTTTAATAGCTTTTGCCATGGCTGTATTATTATCATCTGGTGATAATTCTTTTTCTTCTTCATATCTGTGTAATAAGAATATAGAATAGTCTATTGTAACTGCAAGCTGCAATACAGCTGCTAAAGCTTTTGTTAAATAAGATATTTGGCCTAAGAATATATTTGAACCAAAGTTATATATGATTGCAATGCCTAAGCTTAATAAGAAAATGAAAGGTATAACAGTAGATTCAACTGTACATTCTAGAATAATTAATATTGAGATGGCTGCGATTAATATATATATTGGCATTTCAGTATCTAATAGATTTTTTGTGTCTTCAAGCATACCACTCATACCACTAAGAAAGGCTTGTTTTGATGCTATTTTTCTGATAGATTCAACAGCATTTAAACTTTTTTCAGCACCAGTACCTTCTGCAAATTTGATTAAAAGCATAGTGGAATTATCACCACTATAGAAAAAATCAGTAAGATCTTTTGGTAAAATCTCTTTTGGAATTGATAAATCAACTAAATCATCAATCCACAAAACTTCTTTAACTCCATCCAAATCTTTAACTTTTTCTTTGATTGAAGTAATGTCTTTATTATCCATGTTTTCGAGTATAAGCATAGATAAAGCTCCACAATCAAAATCGTCTGTTAATATCTTTTCTGCTTTCATTGAAGATAGATCTTCTGGCAAGTAACTCAATATATCATAGTTTATACCTGTATTTAGATAACCAAATACAGATGGAACTAAAAGAATTACTGCTAATAGTAAAATGAACTTGTTATGTTTTACTATTTTTTCTGCTATTTTTCCCATATTTACCCCTCCAAAATAGGAACGTTTTTAGGCGTGCCCAATTTTTTATAACAAGATTATAGGGCGCGCCCAAATTTGTGTCAACTGTTTTTGGAAAAATTTTAAATAAGATTAAAGTGATAAAAAATGAATAGTTTTTATTATTAATCTAAAAATCAAAACAATGAATTTTTTCAATTATATTATTATAATCAAATTTTTTAGCTTCAATCATTGCCTGGTTTACAATACTTTCAACTTCATGATGATTAATAATATTTAGCAAGAGTAATCTAGTGGAAATGATACTTTTTATAATTGAGTCTATATCGAAGTTTTCCTCTCCATTGTAAAATCTTTTTAACAATTCACACTCACCGGCATATCCAATGATTATGCTAAAGTATATGTCTTTTTCTTTTATGTCGTATTTCATAGATTTAGATTTTTTTTTGCATAGCTCAACTAAAATATTTTGAGCTGCTCTTCTTACAATTTCAATCTTAGACCCTTGAAGATATATTCTAAATAATTTTTCATTAAAAACAAGAGTATAAGTAAAAATACATTGAATCATGGCATAACTTAATAATACTTCTGTTTTATCATCACTACTTTCTATGACGTCATTGTATATCTTATTGAGTATTTGCTTAAAGATATGAATAAGTATATCCTCTTTTTTTCTGAAGTAATAATATAAATGACCTCGACCTATACCTGAGGCTTCTGCAATTTGTCGAATAGTTGTGTTATCATAACCCTGGTCTAGAAATAACTTTGTTGATATCTTTAAAATATTTTTTTCTATATCGTTGATTGTTTCTGCTTTTAACTCTTTCATATACATACTCCCTTTAAATTAGGATTTATTTAACAATATTATAATACTATATTTGGATTTGAAAAACTTTTTTATTTAAATAATATATAAACTTTAATTTAAAATTTTACAAAAATATATTAAAGGACTATAACAAAATTTTATGATTACAGTGATATAAATTATTTAAAAATGATGATAAATTATGTATATTTTTAAATAATATAAAAATAGAAAAATTTTAAGGAAAGAAATTAATAAATGATAATATAATTAAATAAAAATAATAAATTCTCTGTAATAATCAGAAGAATTTTAAGGATGGAGATGAGTAATTTGAAAAAAATTCAAAAACCTAAGATAAATGCTAATCTGGATATCATAAGCACATTAGATGAATTACTACAATTAATAGAAGATGATGAAAAAATTTATGATAAGTTAATTGAAAATATGGATATTTCTAATTTAGATGAATCTAGAGTATCTTTTGATAGTTGTATATTTAGAAATGTTACTTTTGATAATTGTACTTTTAGATATATAGATTTATTAGATGTGTCATTTGAAAAATGTGACTTATCAAATATAGATTTTTCGGAAGGAAGTATTTATAGGACAGAATTTATTAATTGTAAAATGTTGGGTTCAAAAATAGAAGATGCTCATTTGAAAGATTGTTTATTTAAGAATATTTTAGGTGATTATACTACATTTTCGTTTAGTAAGTTTAATAAAGTAGCTTTTGAAGGTTCTTCTTTTGTTTCTAGTATTTTTATGGAAGTAAAAAATAAATATATGAATTTTAATGATTGTGATTTTAAAAAATCAGTATTTAGTAGGACCTACTTAGAAGGAGTAGACTTATCTAATTGTGAAATTGATGGTATAGAAATTGGTATACCAGAACTGTATAAAGTTAAAGTTAATGCAAGTCAGGGGCTGGAGTTGGTTAAGTTAATAGGTATAATTGTAGAGTAAATTACTAATATATATATGAAAAATTTCTTGAATATAGTCATTTTTTGTTTTAATATATTTTATAAATAATTAGTTATAAAGATATAATTCTTAAGGAGAATAAAATGAATAAGACTATGAATACTGGAAACAGATTTTTAGATAGTTTAAAGAGAGTATTAGTAAGATTTAAAGATGCTGGATTTGGCATTAAATTTATTAAGAATTTACCAAAAGTTGCAGATTATTTTAGTGATAAAAATGTGTCTATATTAGGAAAATCAAAAGTACTTTTATCTTTTATAGTAACATTAATATATTTTGTATTTGCCATAGATGTAATTCCAGAGGTATTATTTGGTCCTATAGGATTTTTAGATGATATATTTGTTATAATATGGATGATAGGCATCGTAAATGAAGAATTATCTAAATATAGTGGGCCACAAGATTTTAGCTCAAAATCTAATAAAAAAGTATATAAAGATTCAAATATAATAGATGATGTCACTTATAGTATTAAAGATGATAATTAAAAGCCAGTTTTAGCTGGCTTTTTTGTGTAGAAATTAAAAAAGAATGAATATAATGGAAAAATTTAATTGAAAAATATAAAATTTAAAGCTACATTTTATATATAAAAAGACATAGGGGAGGCTATAAAATGGATAAAAGAAAAATTTTATTTTTTGATATTGATGAAACATTGCTTTCGCACAAAACTTTTACAATACCAGAAAGCACAAAAAATGCTTTAAAAAAAGCTAAGGAAAATGGCCATTTAATATTTATAAATACAGGAAGAACAAAATCATTAATAGGTGATGATATAAAAGAATTAGAATTTGATGGCTATATATGTGGTTGTGGAACATATATTGAAGTTGACAATAAAGTTCTTTACAATAATATAGTTAATGAAGATAAATATAATGCCATATTAGAATCTTTGAAAAAGTATGAATTAAAGGCTGTTTTAGAAGGTGTAGATGCTATATATATTGATGAAAATTCACAAGATGATTTTTTACTTTCAAATCTTAGAAAACAAAATTATCCGATAAAATCTTATGATTTAGATAATATGAAGTTCAATAAAATGTTTATAAGATATGATGATAATGAGTATATTGACAATTTCTGTGATGAAACTAAAGATATATTCGATTATATAGACCATGGAAAAGGTACTAGAGAATTAGTTCCAAAAGGTCACTCTAAGGGAAGTGGAATAGATTTTTTAGTTGATTACCTTAATATAGAAAAGGAAAATACTTTTGCTTTTGGTGATAGTAATAATGATATTTCAATGCTTGAACATGTTGAAAATAGCATTGTTATGGGAAATGGGAATCCAGATTTATTTGAAAAAGCTACTTTTGTAACAAAAAATATTGATGAAGATGGCATAGAATATGCTATGAAATATTTTAATATTATAAAATAGAATAAATTATAAAAATGCTACCTTTGTTAAATGGTAGCATTTTTATTTATGGTTTAAGTTTCACTTATAATTTTACCTATATCTTTTAAATCATATCCTCCAAGACCTTCAATTTCATTTTTAAATTCATTAGAAGAAATTAAATCCATTATAACCTTAAAAATTGGTTTTTCTAAGTATGATTTTCTAATAACTAAATCATATCTTTCCCTTTGTAAAGGAATGAAATCAATATTGTCTACTTGTTTAGAAACTTTTTCATTACCTATACCTACATCAGCTTTTTTTCTAGCAATATAGCTGGCAACAGCAAGATGAGAAGTCTCTTCATTTTCATATCCAGATATATTTATTGATAAATTTAAACTTTGAAGTTTACTATCAAGTAAAATTCTTGCACCAGAACCTTTTTCACGGTTAACCATAGTAATATTTTTTTTATTTAAATCTTCCCAAGTTTGAATATTTTTAGGATTGCCTTTTTGGACATAAAACCCCTGCGTTCTATAAGCAATATTAATTAAAACACAAGGAATACCTGGAAGTAATCTTTTCACAAAATCTGTATTATATGTATCAGTATCTTTGTCCCAAAGATGACAAGAACATATAGAAACTCTATTATGGTACATTTCAAATAAGCCGCTATAACTACCAATATTTAAACGATAAATACGAGTATTTTTAACCTTATCTTCTATCATTTTTCCTAAAATATCTAAAACTATATCTTGACCACTTATAATTATTTCTTCATGTGTAGAAGCTTTATCAGTTGTTCTTTCTAGGATTAAGTTTTCAGTTATAGATGTAGGTGTTTTTTTCTGATTATTAATATAAGCATCTATATCAGCTCTATCAATTCTAATTTTTCTACCGACTTTATAAGCTGGTAATTCACCTCGTTTAATCATTTCATATACTGTATTTTTTGTAATATTTAATATTTGTGCAACTTCCATTGCATTTAAAGATGACGAACTCATAAATAACACCCCCATAGACCATATTGTATCATAAAAAACAAACTTATATATAAAAAAAGAAAAAATTGGTAAATTATGTTGCGAAAAAGAAATTTAAAATATACAATAAAGGTGCGAAACGTGATTAAACGTAATGAAAAAAGGTAAAACAGGACTATAGGAGGAGTAATATGAAAGTATTAAAAAAATTAGGAGTTATGGGGTTAGTATTAGGATTAACAATGGGAGCTGTGGGATGCTCTAATGGTAGTGAAGATAATAAAGATGATAGTGCTAAAAAAGATGAAATAGTCACATTAAATGTATCAGCTGCAGCATCTTTACAAGAAGCTATGGTTGAATTAGAAGAAAAATTTAAAGAAGTTGAACCAAATGTAAAATTAGAACTTAACTTAGGATCTTCAGGATCATTACAACAACAAATAGAACAAGGTGCAGCATGTGATGTATTTATATCAGCAGGTCAAAAACAAATGACTGCTTTAGCAGATAAAGATTTATTATTAGATGGAACAAACAAAACATTATTAACTAATGATTTAGTTTTGGTAACAGGGGAAGATAAAGAAATAAAAGATTTAGACACATTAGCAACTGATAAAGTTGAAAAATTAGCTATAGGAGATCCTGAATCAGTTCCAGCAGGAAAATATGCTAAAGAAGTTTTAGATAATACAAAATTATACGATAAAGTTGAAAATAAATTAGTTTTAGCTAAAGATGTTAAAGAAGTTTTATCTTGGGTACAAAAAGGAAGTGCAGATGCTGGTTTTGTTTACTTAAGTGATACTGTAGGTGCAAAGGGAATAAAAGTTGCTTTAACTACAGATGAAGATACACATTCAACTATAAGCTATCCAATAGCAGTTTTAAAAGCTAGTGAAAAACAAGATAAAGCAAAAGCTTTTGAAGATTTCTTATTAAGTGATGATGGACAAACTATACTTGAAAAATACGGATTTAAAAAAGCTAACTAATATTTAAGATTGGAGGAAGGATAATGAATGCAGGAATAACGCCTCTTTGGATATCAATAAAGACATCGCTTTTAGCAACATTTATAACATTTTTTTTAGGAATAGGGACAGCTTATATAGTAGCTAACTATAAAGGTAAGTGGAGGGGTTTGATAGATAGTATATTTACACTGCCTCTTGTACTTCCTCCAACTGTACTTGGTTTCTTTTTACTTCTTATATGTGGTAAAAATGGAACAGTAGGAAAATTATTTGCACTTATGGGTAAAAATATAATTTTTACATGGAGTGCCACAGTAATAGCAGCCATAGTAGTGGCTTTTCCTATGATGTATAGAAGTGCTAGATCAGCTTTCGAGCAAATTGATACAAATTTAATTGCTGCGGCTAAAACTCTAGGACTTAGTAATTGGAAAATTTTCTATAAAATAGCTATACCTCTTGCCTGGCCAGGAATAATCGGTGGAGTAGTTTTATCATTTGCAAGGGCACTTGGAGAATTTGGTGCAACAATGATGATAGCTGGAAATATACCAGGTAAAACACAAACTATGCCCCTTGCTATATACTTTAAAGTGCAAGCTATGGACTATAAAGGTGCAATGGGATGGGTTGCTATAATAGTTGCCATTTCAGTAGCAATGATATTAATATTAAATAAATGGTCAGATAAACAACAAGAAATAGTAGGTAAGAGAGGATAGATTATGTCATTAATAGTAGATATAGAAAAAGATTTTGGATCATTCTATCTCAAAGCAAATATAAAGCAAGAAAAAGGTGTTTTAGGATTTTTAGGAGAATCAGGTTGTGGGAAAAGTATGACTCTAAAATGTATAGCGGGAATAGTAAAACCTGATAGAGGTAGAATAGTTTTAAATGGAAGAGTTTTATTTGATTCAGAGAAAAAAATAAACTTACAACCTCAAGAAAGAAAAGTAGGTTACTTGTTTCAAAATTATGCTTTATTTCCTCATATGACAATAAAAGAAAATATTGAAATAGGATTATCAAATCTTTCTAAGGAAGACAAAGATAAAGTAGTAAAAGAGCATTTAACAAAAATGAAGTTAGAAGGTTTTGAAAATAGATATCCACATCAATTATCTGGAGGGCAACAACAAAGAATAGCTTTTGCAAGAGCGCTAGCTTGTAATCCAGAAATATTATTGCTAGATGAACCTTTTTCAGCTCTTGATAATCATTTAAAAAGTAATATGGAAAATGAATTAATACAAATTTTAAAAGATTACCAAGGAAGTATCGTATATGTTACTCATGATATAGGTGAATGCTATCGAATATGTGATGATATAGTTGTCTTTAGTAAAGGATTAGGTCTAAATAAAAGAGAAAAATCTGAATTATTTAAACATCCAATGTCTATGACAGAAGCAACTATCACTGGATGTAAAAATATATCTTCAATAGATATAATAGATAAGAATAAGGTATTTGCTAAAGATTGGGGCATAGAATGTGATTTATCTAGAAAAATAATAGATGGTGCAAAATATGTGGGAATTAGAGCTCATCATATAAGGATAATTGAAAATGATCTACAATTTTCAAGAGAAAATATATTCAAATTATCTGTAGTAAAAGTTTTTGAAAGTTCTTTTACTTATATAGTTTATGTACAAAATTTAAAAGATAAAAATTCAGATCCAATACAATTAGAAGTAGATAAAAATATTTCACCTTTAAAAGTAGGGGATGAAATATTTGTGAAATTTGATGAAAATTGTTTATTTGATTTTTGTTAAAATATTTTTTAAAAAACAACAATATGTTTAATTTTATAAAATTAAGATGTTGTTGTTTTTTTGTATAAAATGAAATAAAAGTATAAAAATAAAATTATTTTGTTGAAAGTAAAAAAATATATTTTAAGATAATTTGAGAAGTAAAAATAGAAAATTTTGAGCAGATGCTTTAAAATAGTTTTATTAGGAGGATATATTAAGATGAAATTAAGTGCAAGAAATCAATTTGTGGGAAAAGTAATAGAAATAAATGAAGGTGCAGTAAATGATGTAGTTAAAGTTCAATTACCAAAAGGACAAGTAATAACTTCAACAATAACAAAAGAAGCAGTAGCTGAATTAGGATTAGCAGTAGGTTGTGATGCTGTAGCAGTAATAAAAGCAACATCAGTAATGATATCAACTAATCCTCAAGGACTAAGTGCTAGAAACAAATTAAATGGGAAAGTTGTAGCAATAAACGAAGGTGCAGTAAGCTCTGTAGTTAAAGTTGAATTAGAAGGTGGGGAAGTAATATCTTCAACAATAACTTGTGAAGCAGTAAAAGAATTAGGATTAACAGTAGATAAAGATGTAACTGCTATAGTAAAAGCTACAGAAGTAATGGTAATGGCTTAATCTTTTATAATATAAAATACTATTTTGAAAGTGTAAAAATCATATTTATTTTGATTTTTACACTTTTTTTGCAATAATATATTATTGTGATAATATAAAAGTATATAAGAATAAAGGAGAGTGTATTTTTTGAAATATAAATATAATGCATCCGTAGGTAAACTTCTTAATAAATAAGGAGATAATAAAATGAATTTAGAAACATTTGAAAAATTACAATTAAATGAAGTCAAATAATTAGTTAAAATATATTGTGTAAGTTCCCTAGGTAAAAACCTTATAGATAAGTTAATGCCTAGTAACAATTACTCTGTAGTAAAAAATAGATTAAGTGAAAATAAAGAAGCAAGAAAAGTTTTAGAAAACAGTAATCATGTACCTTTAGAAGGATTATTTGACATAAATCCTCTTATTGATAAGGTTGAAAAAGGAATGATACTTGAAACACAAGAATTAGTATCTTGTGAAGATTTTTTAAGAGGATGTAGAAAAACAATAACTTTAAAAACTGTGGGAATTTTAACATTAATGACACAATGTGGATTTGATATTTTAGCAAAGAAAAATAGTGAAATAAGTATATTTGAAAAAGTTTTTATAGATATATGGTATAATCAAAGTATTGAAAATGCCTCTAGTACTTTTTCTTCTCATATAAAAATATTGCCAATAAACATCCTCATTTTAAAAATGCAGGAACGATGTTTGATAAGGAAACCTTAGAACCGCTATACAAACTTATTATTGGCAAATCATAAGATAGCAATGCTTTGGATATTTTGAATAAGATGGGAACAAAAGAGAAAGTATTACAAAAAGTATCCTTAGTTAAATTAGAAAATTTTTAGATCGGAGATAAAGTTAAATTACTTGATTTTGATGATTTTGCCATAGTTCATAAATCAATGGATAAACTCAATAATGTGGAAGAATTTTATAAAAATGAATTTATAAGTATTAATGCAAAAAGATATAAAAAGAGGCTCTAAAAAAGCTTTAAAGAAAATTCAAAAAGAAATTAAAAATAATAGATAAAATAAAAATTCAAAAGTGAAAAGCACCTCAATTATTAAAATTTAATTTTGATAATTGAGGTGCTTTTTATATAAGTAAATTATATATTATCTAATTTATGGATGATATGTAATTTTTAACTTATTAACTTGACCAACATACGGAGCTGCTGAGAGTTTAATGTATCGAATTTATTTTTTATATATAAAAAAATAAATTCGATACATTAAATTAATTATTGTTATATAATTATTAAGAGTGACATCAGAAGGGGCGTATTAAAATGAAAAAGACTATAATTTTTACTATTGTAGCATTACTACTATACAATAATTATGAATATATTAATGAGATTTTTTTCTTATCTAATTTATCTAAATATGAATTAAATTGCAATAAAACTTATAATTATGATTTGAATGAAGATGGAAATTTAGAAGAAATAAAGTTAGAAACATATAAAACAGATAATGAAAATTATGTGGTAAATTTATATATTAATAATGAATTAAAGTATGAATATACTGGTGGAGAAAATTTACAATTTTATATTTATGATTTTAATAAATTTGATAAAATAAAAGAGTTGTGTATTACCTCGGGTAATGATTCTCGGAATTATGAAACAAATATATTTATGTATAATAAAGATAATAGTAATAATTTTACTATTAAAGGAAAATTAATCAATAATGATGAGAAAGTTGGAGTAATAAAGGTTGCTCATGCAAGTACAGAAGACTCTCCAATATTTGAAAATTTTAGTAAAATTTTAGGTGGAGAGCATATATATATAGAGTATAACTATAAAAGAATACAGGCATGTGAAGTACTTGATGAAGAAAAAAAAGAAGTAAATGTATCTGGAAATACTAAAGAAAAAGAATATATAGCTCAAGAAGAAATAGTGGTTTATGAAACAAATAAAGGAAATGTTAAAGCATATACACTTTCCAAAGGGGATAAAGTAAAATTAAGAAGTTTATATAGTTATGAGCAGGATAAATATATTAAAGTAGTTAATGAAGAAGGCAGATACGGCTGGATAAAATTAGAGGATAATCAAATTCTTGAATAAAGTTTATAATATAAAAAATAACATAGCTTGATTGCTATGTTATTTTTTCAATTAGTTTTAATTCTACAGGAGCAAAAGTTTCAACTTTTTCTCCAGATAAATATCTATTAGCTAAATCAACAGCTTTTTCTCCTACTAAAATAGGTTGTTGGGCTATTGTAGCAGCCATTTCGCCCTTTGAAACAGAAGATACGGCATCATCTGTAGCATCAAAGCCCACAACTAATACATCGTTTATATTAGCATCTTGTAAAGCTTTTAAAGCACCTAAAGCCATTTCATCGTTTTGAGCAAATACAGCATCTATATTACCTTTTGATTGAATTATATTTTCCATTACAGAAAGACCTTTAGTTCTATCAAAATCAGCACTTTGTTTAGTTATTATTTCTAAGTTTGTATTTTTTATTTCACTATCAAAACCATTACCTCTGTCACGAGTGGCAGAAGATCCAGCAGTTCCTTCAAGTTCCACAATATTTCCTTTATTTCCTAGCTTTTCAGCTAAATACTTAGCTGCCATTTTTCCACCTTCTTCATTATCAGAAGCTACATGGGATACGATATTTCCACCATTACTAGCTCTATCAACTGTTATTACAGGAAGATCTAGATTGTTTGCAATCATGACAGATGCTATGGCAGAATCAGAATCAACAGGATTTAGTAAAACTAAATCAACATTATTCACAGAAATATCTTCCATATTAGAAACTTCCTTAGCAGGGTCATTTTGTGAATCTAAAACAACCACATCATATCCTAATTCTTTGGCTTTATTTTCTATACCAGTTTTTAAATCAACGAAAAAAGGGTTATTTAATGTTGAAACTATAAGGCCTATTTTCTTATTATTATCACTATTTTTATTACATCCAACTAAAAAAGAAAAACATATAAGTAGTGACATTGTTAAGGTAGCAAATTTTTTTAACATAATTACTACCTCCTATTTACTTTTTCTATCTAAAAGTACAGCTACTAAGATAACAGCACCTTTAACCATCATTTGATAATATGATGATACGTCTAATATATTTAAGGCATTACTTAAAACACCGATTATTAATGCACCTATGATTGTTCCAGTGATTTTTCCTTTACCACCAGTAAGAGAAGTTCCACCAAGAACTACAGCAGCTATAGCGTCTAATTCATATCCATCACCAGCAGTTGGTTGAGCAGAGAATAATCTAGAAGTTATTATTATACCTGCAACTGATGCTAAAATACCACTTATAGTATAAACTGCTATTTTTATTTTATCAGTATTTAATCATGAAAGTTTTGTAGCTTCTTCATTTGAACCAAGAGCGTAAGTGTATCTACCCATTTGTGTATTTTTTAATACGAAAGCGCAAATAGCAAATACTAAGATCATTATTAGAGCAGGGGTAGGTATACCGAATATTTTACCTCCACCTATTTGTCCAAATTTTATTGCTAAATCACCGCTTCCAAGAGTGATTGGTTTACCATCTGTATAAACTAAAGTTAATCCTCTAAGTATTGTCATTGTGCAAGAGTTGCTATAAAAGGTTGTAATTTTCCTTTAGTTATTATAAATCCATTTAAAAATCCAACCATAGCACCTATTATTAAGGCAGCTAAAACTGCTATTATTATGTTTTGGCCAGATGCTAAAAGTGAAGCACAAACTGCACCACTTATGGCAAGTATAGAACCAACAGATAAGTCAATTCCACCTGTTAATATAACAAAAGTCATACCAGTAGCAATTATTCCGTTTACCGATGTTTGTCTTAATATATTAAATATATTTTTTGTACTTAAAAATGATGGACTAAGTATTGTAACTATTGTTATAAGAACAAGTAGACCTACTAAGCTTTTGTATTTTATTAAAAATTCTTTTAAATCTATATTTTTAGGCTGTTGTTTTACCTGAGATGACATCCCTATTGTCCTCCTTAATATTTACTGCACATTTTAATATTTTTTCTTGTGTAGCATCTTTTATATCAAATTCTCCTGTTATTTGACCATGACTTAAAACTAAAACTCTATCAGATAGACCTAGTAATTCAGGCATTTCAGAAGAAATCATAATGATGGCTTTTCCTTGCGCTTTAAATTCATTTATTAAATCATAAATCTCTTTTTTTGCACCAACGTCAACTCCACGAGTTGGTTCATCAAGTATTAATACATCTGGGTGAATCATTAAAGCTTTTGCTATGGCAACTTTTTGTTGATTTCCACCAGACAAGTTTTTTATTAATTGTTCTATACTAGGAGTTTTTATTCTTATTCTATCAATATAACTGTTAACTCTTTCTTTTTCTTTATTTTTATCAATTATAAAAGAGTTTGAAATTCTTTCAAGAGAAGATAAAGTCATATTTTCTCTTATTGATAAGTCTAGAATAAGTCCATCACCTTTTCTATCTTCACTAACATATGCTATTCTATTTTTTATACCGTCAACTGAAGATTTTAGATTCATTTGTAAATATTTATTTAATTTCATATCTTTTTTTATCATAGTACCTGATACTATAGGGTAGTGACCGTAGATAGTTTTAGCAAGTTCACTTCTACCAGCCCCCATAAGTCCTGCAATACCAAGTATTTCACCAGATTTAACTTCAAAAGATATACTATTTACAAATTTATTAGATACATTTTCTAATTTTAAGATAGTTTCACCTTTTTCAACTTCTAGGCGAGGGAATTGGTCAGTTAATTTTCTACCAACCATCATTTCTATCATTTTATCTTCTGTTAAATTTGCAATTTCTTCTTGTCCTACATATTTTCCATCTCTAAGAACTGTTATATAGTCACAAATTTCAAAGATTTCTTTTAATCTATGAGAAATATAAACTACAGCCTTATTGTCAGATTTTAATTCATTTATCACTTTAAATAAAGAATCAGCTTCTTTATCAGTCAAGGCATCTGTAGGTTCATCCATGATGATAATTTTTGCATCGAGAGATAGAGCCTTTGCTATTTCTATCATTTGTTTTTCACCTATGCTTAGGTTTTTAACAAGTTCTCTTGAGCTTTTATCTATATTTAATCTTTTTAATAAAACTTCACTGTCAGAGTGTAGTTTATTAAAATCGATTTTAAATCCTTTTTTAGGTTCTCTCCCTAAGAAGATGTTTTCTCCTATACTTAAGTCATTAACTAAGTTTAACTCTTGATGTATAATGGCAATACCTTTTTTAGTGGCATCTTTAGGACCTTTAATATCTTCTTTTTTGCCTTGATAGAAGATTTCACCACCATCTTTTTTATATACACCACTTAAGATTTTCATAAGTGTGGATTTTCCTGCACCATTTTCCCCCATAAGAGCCATTACTTTACCTTCATGAAGCTCTATATTTACTCCGTCTAAGGCTTTAACACCAGGAAATTCCTTAACTATGTTTGTCATTTTTAAAATTGGTGTTTTCATTAAAATACTACTCCCGATTTTAATATTATATTTGCATAAGGACTATATTCACCAGTTCTTACAACTGCTTTAGAGTCTTTAGTTAAAACTTTAAATTCCTCATGGCTAACTTCAATTAAATTTGCAATTCTTTTCTTTATAGCTTCATAAACTTGTGGATTTTTTTCTTTTATCTCAGAGGCTATAATTGCTTCTTCTACACGTAATTCTTCTAAGACAACATCTAAAGTTTGAATAAATGTTGGTACATTATGAGTTAAAGCTAAATCTATTCTTTTAGTTTCATTTGGAATAGGTAAACCACAATCTCCAATTGTTAAAGAATTAGTGTGCCCCATCTGACTTATTACATAAGATAATTCGCTATTTATCATTTTTGTCTTTTTCATAATTACCTCCAATTAAACTATAAAACTTTCTACATCCTTTAATGTTGGAAGAGAACTTTGAGCTCCTTCTTTCATAACTGATAAAGCACCTACTTTAGAAGCAAAATCCATGGCTTCATCAATAGACTTATTATTTGATAGAGCTACTGCTAAGGCACCTGTAAAAGAATCCCCTGCTGCAGTAGTGTCAATAGCATCAACTTTGTAAGCTGATTTAAAGAATGATTTTTCTTTATTTATATATAAGCTACCTTTTGAACCAAGGGTAACTATTAATTCTTTAACACCTTTTTCAATCATTTTATTTGTTGCTTTACTTATATCATCTTCATTTTCTATTTTCATTTCACTTAAGATTTCTAACTCAGTTTCGTTAGGAGTTAGCAAATCAACATTTTTTATTATTTCATCATCTAACTTAACTGCAGGTGCAGGATTAAGTATAGTATATTTATTTAAATTTTTTGCAACTTGTAGTGCATATTTAACAGTTTCTAAAGGAGTTTCTAATTGGATAACTACAATATCACTATTTTTTATGCAATCTATATTTTTATCTATATCATTTTTAGTTAATTCAAAATTTGCTCCTGGAGCTACAACTATAGCATTTTGCGCATTTTTATCTACAGTTATAAATGCTACACCAGTAGGACAGTCTGCTTCATGAATATAGTCTGTGTTAACATTATCATCATTTAGTGATTTAACTAATGTTTTACCAAAACTATCATTTCCAACTTTACCAATCATAGAAACTCTACCATCTAACCTTGCTATGGCAACGGCTTGATTTGCTCCTTTACCACCAGGGACTTCTTTAAAGTTTCCTCCTAAAAGAGTTTGTCCAGGTTTTGGCATTGTATCAACATTAACAACTAAATCCATATTTAAACTGCCTATAACGCATATATTTTTCATGTTTAACCTCCAAAGTTATATTGTATACATGTTATGTATAAGTTTTTTAATACTTCATATAGAGTAGTATATATATGGAAATAGTGCAACATATTTCTTGGATATATGACGGGAATAAATACACAGTATTACTATATGATTAACAATTTAGTAAAAAAATAATATTGTTTAATAAATTAAAATAAATTACGACATAATATATGAGTAAATAATTGAGTATAAATATATTTATAAAGTTATAAAAAAATAAGTAAGTAGCTAATGTTTTTTATAAAAGATATAATATACTTAAATAAAGGTGGTGGAGTATGAAAAATATATTAACATTATTAATTATATGTGTTAGCACAATATTAGTAGGGTGTGTAAATGTAGACTTTACACTAGATATAGATAAAAGAGGTAATGAAACTATATCTGTAAAATTATTAACTAATGATTATTTAGGAAATAATATAATTCAAGAAGATTTGTTAAAAATAAAAGAAAAATACCATGTAGATACAATTGAAAAAGTAAGTGAAGATAGTCAAAGTGGATATTTAATAACAAAAAAACTAGGAAATATAAAAGATGGCAATTTATTAGATAATGAAGATATACTAGATAATAAATTTATGAACATATCTGAGGAAAAAGGTTTAATATTTAATACTTATGATATGACTATAAAAGTAAATGATGTTATATTTGGAAATATGACGCAAAAGGATTTGAATATGATTAATTTTATAGGTAAATCAGCTAATATGAATTTCCATGTTGTAACACCGTTTAAATTCTTAGAATCAAATGCTACGGATATATCTAAAAATAATGATGGACGAATAGAATATAGTTGGAATTATTCTTTAACTAACTTAGAGAATATACATATTAAATTTAAAGCTCCAAATATAATTAATATATGTATAATAGGTGGATTAATAGTATTTTTAATAATTATAGGTATATTTATTTTTATAAGAAAAAGAAAAATGAACAATAAAAACCAGTGATATCACTGATTTTTATTATTCGTCTATTTTAATTTTTATATAAACAGTTCCAGAAAAAATATTGTTAATACCAGAAAAATTAAAATTTACTTCACAAGGTATACAATTTAAATTCCAACTTATATAATTTTTTTCAGTATTATATATACCATTTTGAGATGGTAAAATATTTTTTATAGTACTCCCATCAATATCTTTTACAAAATCTAGGGATAAATTAAAGGTATTATCTTGAGGTTTCATAGTCTTAGTTAAATAAATTTTTTGGTTATTAGCGTGAATATAAGAAATATTTTTATAAAAAGAAGATAGAGGAGATAAATCATTTAGATTATTATTACTAAGATCTAAGTATGTTAATTTATTTAAAGCGCAGATTGGATTTATATCAGAAATTTTATTATTTAAAAGACTTAAAATTTTTAAGTTTTCAGCATACTGCAATCCTTCCAAGGATTTAATATGATTGGAAAATTCGTCTAATACAGTAAGAGTTTTTATATCGTTAAAAGTAAGTATACACTTGTCATTTTTACCAAGGATGACATTTATAAGAGATTTTAATCTATCGTCAGGTATATTTACTTCTTCCTTTAAGTTTTTAGAAGAAATATAATTAACAGAAGAAGGTACATACTGTAAGTCAGTGACATAAGTACCGTCAAGTATTAGAGTGTATAAATTACTGGCATATTCTAAACCTTTTAAAGATTTTATATCTTTATTAGATAAATCTAGTACTCTAAGTTTTAACATATCTTTTAAAGTAATAGTATTATTAGTTTTATTCAATAAAGATTTTATTTCACTTTGTAAATTTTTATCTTCTAAAAAAATAACTTGATTTATATCTGTTAGTTCAATTGTAACAATACCCGAAAAAGAGCCATCTTCTGTTGAAAAAGAAAAACTAGGATTTTCAAAGACAATTAAGGAACTATCCCAAATGATTTCATTTTTTTCTTTGTCGTATTCTCCATGATTATTAGGATTTATATTAATTGGTGTTTTACCATTAATATCTTTTAAAAAGCTAATATCTAATATATATAAATCTGATGATTCAATAACATCGTTAATTTCTATATCTTGGTTCATAGCACGTAATTCACGAAGGTTCTTTAATGAAGACAATGAAGATAAATCACAGATTCTATTTTCATTAATTTTAATAAATCTAAGGTTTTTTCCAGTGGCAATAGGCAAAATATCCTTAATTTCATTGCCGTTAAGCAATAAAGACGTCAAACTAGTCATATTTGACAAGTCTGGAACAACAGTAATTAAATTATTATTTAAAAATAATGTATTTAATTTATTTAAGTTAATGAGTTGATTCATATTAGTTATTAAATTGTTTTCAATAAGTAATTCAGTCATATTGGTAGCATATTGAAGGCCTTCCATACTACAAATATATTTTCCCATAGATGAAATATCAGAGTATATATAACCTTTTATACTTTCCAAATCAGACTTGGTTATATCTTTTTCATAATCTCTAGATAAGTAATTATTGATAACAGTTTTTAGATTTATATCTGAGATTAGGTTAGTCATTTTACGCACCTCCTTTGTTATTTATATGAAATATAATTATATTTTGTTAATAAGTATTATCTTAGTGCAGACAGAAAATTAGTAATAATTATAACTAGTTTATAATATATTTAGATAGTAAATAAATGAAAACATATCCATATAAAATGGAGGTGATTTATATGGATAATAATGTATTAAATCATCTAATAGAAAAAATAAATAAATCAGAAAAATTAAAAGTAGAATATGGAATTACAGGCCAAGAAATTAAATATGATGAAGATAATAGAGTAAATACTTTTTCATCAAATACTACTATGGAGGTGAATTATAAGGAGAAAACAGCAACAAGAGAAACTGTTAGAAGTGATTTTAAAGGTACTATAAAAATAATTGATACCTATAAAGAAAATAAAAAAATAAGTAGCAATTCCAATGAAGATAAAATATTTTCAACTATTGAATATGAAAACTTATTCAAGCCAGGAGGTATATTATATCCTGTTTATTTACAAGAACTAATCCCTGTAGAGAGTCAAATGAATAATAAAAATTGTCAAGTTTGTATACCGTCAGAAAAAATTATTAAAGATATTAAAAATTATATAAAATCAACTTATGCTATCTATGAAAAAAGTGAAAATTTATATGATATTACCATGATTATGAGTCAAAAAGATGAAAAAACAGAGGTTATTTTAATGCAATATTGTAATATAAAAATATATATTTAAATTTATAAAAATGAAAGTACATCTAAAAGTAAGTATGTATTTTTATTTTTTTAATTGTAAGGAAATTATAAAGTATTCTATCTGTAGATAATTTATAATTTCCAACTTATTAACTTGAGCAACGGACGAAGTCGTTGGCGACATGAACGAAGTGAATTTTTTACAAAATATATAAAAAATGAAAGTATATGAAAAATTAATATAAATACGAAAGTTTTATTATAAAAAATAAAAAATATTCGATTTACATTTTTTATTAAAAAATTTTTTGTCGATTACATTAAATTACAACTAATAAAATTAAAAATACTAAATAAAATAAGGTTAAAAATAAAAATGGTAAATAAAATAAAGTTTAAATACTTAAAAAAGAATATAAACTTAAAAAAATAAACAAAAATACAGAAAAATGTTATATAATGTAAGTATAAAAAATAAAAAGACGAAAAAAGGAGATAAAGAATGAAGAAAAAATTTACGTTAACTAGCAAAATATTATTAGGGTTATTATTCGGGTTTATATGTGGTTTAATATTAAAATCAATTCCGGATAGCTATATAAAGGATACTGTAATTATAGGTGGAGTATTTAAAGTACTTGGTGGTGGATTTACATCAGCTATTAAAATGATGGTAGTACCTTTAGTATTTGTATCATTAGTTTGTGGTTCATCATCTATGGGGGATGTGAAACAATTGGGGAGAATAGGAACTAAAACAATTGTATTTTATTTATCAACGACTGCCTTGGCAATAGTAATAGCTTTATTTTTAGGAAGTGTTTTAAAGCCAGGTATGGGATTAGATATGAGCTCTGTAGTTACAGGAGAAGTATCCATAGGAGAAAGTAAATCAATTGTGGATATACTTGTAGGAATTATACCAACAAATCCAATTGCATCTTTTGCCAATGGTGACATGTTACAAATAATATTTTTTGCAATGCTTACTGGAGTTGCCATGAGTATAATAGGTGAAAAAGCAGAGCCTGTTAGAAAAGTATTTGAAAGCGCTAATGAAATATGTATGAAAATAGTATCTATAGTAATGTTAGCAGCTCCTATAGGAGTATTTTCTTTAGTTGCGGAAACTTTTTCTACTGTGGGACAAGATGCCATATTAGTTTTAGTTAAATATTTATTAGTAGTACTTTTAGGGTTATTTATTCATGTAACTGTAGTTTATAGCGGCTTATTTAAAATATTTATAAAACAAAAGATAATGCCATTTTTAAAGAAATTTACAAAAGTTGCAGCCATAACTTTTTCAACATCATCAAGTAATGCTTCAGTACCAGCATCTATGGAAATATTAGAAGAGTTAGGTGTGGGAAAAACAACTAGATCATTTACAATTCCTATGGGGGCAACTATAAATATGGACGGAACTGCCATAATGCAAGGTGTAGCAGCATTATTTATAGCTCAAATATATGGCATAGATTTAGAAATGAATCAAATGATTACAATAGTTTTAACCGCTACATTAGCATCAATAGGCACAGCAGGTGTACCAGGTGTTGGAATTATAATGTTATCTATGGTTTTAACTTCAGTCAATTTACCACTAGAAGGAATAGGATTAATTATGGGTGTTGAAAGAATTATAGACATGTTTAGAACAACAGTCAATGTAATGGGAGATAATATTTGTACATTGATTGTTGCTAATAGTGAAAATGACTTTGATAAAGAGAAGTATTATAGTGGAGAAAAAGAAGAAGTAGTCGCGTAATATTTTGTGGTATATTTTTCTTCATTTTAAATAAATTATTAATTAATAGGAATATTCATGCATATTCCTATTTTTTTGTGCAAATTTATATATAAGAGTTATATAAATTTTAAAAAATTATTAATAATGCATTAAATATAAAAAAATGCAAAAATTAAAAAAAATTAAAATTTTTTAGTAAAGGAGTAAGTTATGAGATTAACACCAAAAGAAACTGAAAAATTAATGTTACATTGTGCAGGAGAATTGGCCAAAGATAGAAAAAATAGAGGCATTAAATTAAACTTTCCTGAATCAATAGCATTAATTACATCAGAATTATTAGAATTAGCTAGAGAAGGTAAATCTGTTCCAGATCTTATGAATTTAGGAACAAAAATTCTTACAAAAGAGGATGTTATGGAAGGTGTAGGAGAAGTTCTACATGAAGTTCAAATTGAAGCAACTTTTCCAGATGGAACAAAATTAGTAACAGTTCATAATCCAATACAATAAAAAGGAGTGAAATTTATGGTACCAGGAGAAATGACACCAGGAAGAGAAGAGATAATCATAAATGAAGGTAGAAATACATGTACACTTAAAGTTACAAATACAGGAGATAGAGCCATACAAGTAGGTTCTCATTTTCATTTCTTTGAAGTAAATAAAGCTTTAAAATTTGATAGAGAAAAAGCTTATGGAACTCATCTAGATATAGCATCAGGAACATCTGTTAGATTTGAACCAGGTGAAGAAAAAGAAGTAGATTTAGTTATGGTAGGCGGAACTGAAAGAATATTTGGATTTAATGGATTAACAGAAGCACAAATTAATGAAGATACATTATTACCCTCATTAGAAAATGCAAAGTTAAGAAAATTTATATAATAAAGTAGGTGAATTTTATGAGTAAAAAAATAGATGCAAGCAAATATATAGCAATGTATGGTCCAACTGTGGGTGATAAAGTTAGATTAGCTGATACAAACTTATTTGTAGAAGTTGAAAAAGACTATACATATTATGGTGATGAATGTAAATTTGGTGGAGGTAAATCACTTCGTGATGGTATGGGTCAATCTGCTAATTGTACTAGCAAAGATGGAGCGCTAGACTTAGTAATAACAAATGCTTTAATAATAGATTATTGGGGAATTGTTAAAGCAGATATAGGTATAAAAGATGGAATGATAGTTGGTATTGGTAAAGCGGGAAATCCAGATATTATGGACGGTGTAGACCCTCATATGGTAGTTGGAGCCTCAACAGATGCACTATCAGCAGAAGGTGCAATAGTTACAGCTGGTGGTATAGATACACATATTCACTATATATGTCCACAACAAGTAGACACAGCATTGTATAGTGGTGTAACTACAATGTTTGGTGGAGGGACAGGACCAGTAGATGGAACTAATGCTACTACTTGTACACCAGGACCATGGAATATGGAAATGATGCTTAGAGCAGCAGATGAATATCCAATAAATATGGGATTCTATGGTAAAGGAAATTGCTCATCAAAAGAACCTCTTATAGAACAAATAAAAGCAGGTGCTGCAGGATTAAAAATACATGAAGACTGGGGAGCAACTCCAAAAGCTATAGACAATTGTATGGAAGTAGCAGATGAATACGATGTTCAAGTTGGTATCCATACAGATACATTAAACGAAGGTGGATATATAGAAGATACTATGCATGCCATAGGAGGAAGAACTATACATACCTTCCATACAGAAGGTGCAGGTGGAGGACATGCTCCAGACATAATCAAAGCAACTGCATTTAGAAATGTACTTCCAGCATCTACAAACCCAACTATGCCGTTTACAGTAAATACAATAGATGAACATCTTGATATGGTTATGGTTTGTCACCACTTAAGTAAAAAAATAGAAGAAGATGTTGCTTTTGCTGACTCAAGAATAAGACCAGAAACAATAGCAGCAGAAGATATACTTCATGATATGGGGGTATTTAGTATAATGAGTTCTGACTCTCAAGCGATGGGTAGAGTTGGTGAAGTTATAACTCGTACTTGGCAAACAGCTCATAAAATGAAAGAACAAAGAGGTAAACTACCAGAAGATTGTGAAGATAATGACAACTTTAGAGTTAAAAGATATGTATCTAAGTATACAATTAATCCAGCTATAGCACAAGGTATATCAGATTATGTAGGATCTGTAGAAGTTGGTAAATTTGCAGATTTAGTAATATGGAATAATGCATACTTTGGGATTAAACCAGAGTTAATAATAAAAGGTGGTTTAGTAACAGCAGCTAAAATGGGTGATATAAATGCTTCTATACCAACTCCAGAACCGGTTATTTATAGACCAATGTTTGGAGCACATGGTCAAGCAAGATATGATACATGTTTAACTTTTGTATCAAATGTTGCCTTTGAAGAGAATATTCAAGAAAAATACGAATTACAAAAAACTGTATGTCCAGTTAGTAATTGCAGAAATATAACTAAAAAAGATATGATACTAAACGATGCAACACCATTAATTACAGTTAATCCAGAAACATATGAAGTTAGAGTTAATGGAGAATTATTAGAATGTAAACCAGCTAAAGAGTTACCATTAGCACAAAGATATAATTTATTCTAAAGGTGGGATATAAATGCTAGGCATTGTTTTATTATATGTAGGTATAGTACTAATAAATAATGGGATAGCAAGACTTACAAAGATAGATGCAAAATCTGCAGCAGTAATGAATATATTTACTGGGGCACTATCAGTAACTTTAAATATATTAGCAATAGCTCGTGGTGAATTTTCTTTAGACACAAATACATCTTTATCTGATTTTTATTCAGCAGGTACAGGACTACTATTTGGCTTTACTTATTTATTTGTAGCTATAAATTCTATATTTGACTTAGATCAAAGACCTTACGGCTGGTATAGTTTATTTGTTGCCATAAACTCATTCCCAGCAGCATATATAAGTTATGCGATTGAAGGAGACTGGAGAATGTCTATTATATGGTTACTTTGGGGTATACTATGGTTAACAGGATTTATAGAAACTGTACTAAAGAAAGATTTAGGAAAATTTGTTGGCTATTTAGCTATATTTGAAGGAATAGTTACAGCATGGGTGCCAGGATTCTTATTATTAAGAAATTTATGGTGATAGATAGGTGATAATATGTTAGTTGAAAAAGTAATCGGAAATTTAAATGATGACCAATTTAAAAATAAAAACGTGGATTATGTAGATATTGAATGGCATGAAGCATTTAAAAAACTTCATAAAAAAACAAGTAAAAATGGAGTAGATGTAGGAATAAAATTAGATAATTATATCTTGACAGAAGGTCTTCATCAGGGAGATATATTAAATGTTGATGGAGATAATGTAATTGCTGTAAATATTCCACCAGATGATGCTTTAGTCATAACAGTTCATGATGAACATCTAATTCCAAAGGTTTGCTATGAAATAGGTAATAGACATGCAACGTTATTTAGTGGAAATAATCATAATGAATTTATAACTATATATAGCGAGCCTATGAAAGAAATGTTAGAAAAAATAGGAGTACATGTATCAAAGGAAAAAATTAAATTTGATTTTAGTAAAAGTATATCATCTTCAATAAATTCTCATCATCATTAAATTTAATTTGAAAGGAATAACTATATGTATAACTGTGTAGACAAGAATATATTTATATTATTTCAAATAAATGATGCATTGTTTCCCATAGGAGCATATAGTCATTCCTATGGTTTAGAAACATATATTCAAAAAAACTTAGTTAGAGATGTGGATAGTGCTTATGAATACTTAAAAAGTAATTTAATGAGTAACTTTTTATATAGTGAGTTATTATCTATATATTTGGCTTATGAATATGCTTCAAGAAATAATACAAAAGGAATAATTAAAATAGACAATATATTAAATAATAGTAAATCTTCTAGAGAAGTTAGGATAGCTAGCCAAAAGTTAGGCTCAAGATTTATAAAAACCTTAATAAATACGGATGTAAAATATAAAAATAATAACTTTATAAATTATGTGAAAAGTAGTGAAAATTCACTACCAACACATACAGTAGCGTATGGAGTATTTTGTCAATCAATAGGAATCCCAAAAGATAAAGCTATTGAAGGCTTTTTATATTCATACACGTCACAAACAATTACAAATTGTGTTAAAACAATACCGTTAAGTCAAACAGATGGACAAAGATTACTTTATAAATCTTATGAAATATTTGAAGAAATTTTAAATATACTACCTAAGCTTACAATAGATGATTTATGTTTATCAACACCTGGATTTGACATAAGATCTATGCAACATGAAACATTATATTCTAGATTGTATATGTCTTAAAAAGGAGGGATTATTATCTCATATGTAAAAATAGGAGTGGCAGGACCTGTTGGTTCAGGAAAAACTGCCCTAATAGAAGCTTTAGTAAGATTAATGTCAAAGGATTATAGCATAGGTGTAATTACAAATGATATTTACACTAAAGAAGATGCAGAATTCCTACATAAAAATTCTGTTCTTCCCATGGAAAGAATAGTAGGAGTGGAAACAGGAGGTTGCCCACATACAGCGATTAGAGAAGATGCATCTATGAATTTAGAAGCAGTTGACGAGTTATCAAAAAAATTTCCAGACCTTGATATAATATTTATTGAAAGTGGAGGAGACAATTTATCAGCTACTTTTTCTCCAGAATTATCAGATGCAACTATATTTGTAATTGATGTGGCAGAAGGAGATAAAATACCTAGAAAAGGTGGTCCAGGAATAACTAGATCAGATTTATTAGTAATAAATAAAATAGATTTAGCACCATATGTGGGAGCAGATCTTTCTGTTATGGAAAGAGATTCTAAAAAAATGAGAAATGATAAAAAATTTATATTTACTAATATAAGAAGTTTAGAGGGTGTTGATAAGATAGTAAAATGGATAAAAGAAGATATTTTATTAGAAGGATTAAAGTCAAATGAGTAATAGATATGCAGAAATTTCAAAGTTAAGACTTGTTACAAGACATAAGGACAATAAAACCATATTAGATGATGTTTATTTTACTTCTCCATTTAAAATAACACATCCCTTCTACATAAATAATAATTTTATAAAAGTTATATTAATGTCATCTTCAGCAGGGACTCTAGAAGGAGATTTTCAAGAATATGAAATCTCCCTAGGTGATAATACTAATATGGAGTTAACTTCTCAATCCTTTGAAAAAATATTTACAATGCTAGATGATGAAGCATTTAGAGAATGTAATATTTATATAGGAAGTAATAGCTTATTAAGATATAATTTACTTCCAACTATACCATACAAGGACTCTGCGTTTAATAGTAAAACGAAAATAAAACTTAAAGATAATACATCGAGATTAATTTATACAGATATAATCAATTGTGGTAGAGTTGCTCGAGGTGAAAAATTTGAATACAAATATTATAAATCTTATATTGAAATAGAAAGTAAACAAGATGAAAAAATTATTTACTTAGATAATACTATGTATAAACCAGAAGAAACTAATATGAATAATTTTGGAATGTTTGAAGGCTATACTCATTTTGCCAATATAATTATAGTAAATATAAATGACTATGAAGAAAAGCTTGACGAAATTAGAAAAATAATAAATGAAAGCCAATTGGATGGAGGAGCATCATTAACTCAAAATAATGATATTAGTATAAAAGTTTTTGCATACAATTCAGACAAATTAATAAATCTAAGTAATAAAATAAGTGATTTAATTATTAAAGAAATTTAATATATGAAAATGTCCCATATTTGGGACATTTTTATATGTATTTATCTTTATAATAAGGAGGGAATACCTTATTAAAAAATTAGACAAAAGAAAAAAAATATCATTAGCTAGTATATCAATATTTTTAATAATTACGGTTATTTTAGGATTTTTACTGGGAAATAAAATAATAGCAATAGTAAAAAATCCTCAAGAATTTAGAGAGTGGGTAAATGATTTAGGCATATTGGGTAAATTCATTATGATTGGTATATCTGCTTTTCAAATTATTGTGGCAGTTATGCCGGGAGAGCCCATTGAAATTGCCTCAGGATATGCTTTTGGCTGGTTACTTGGTGCTATTTTATGTTTATTGGGTTCAATCCTTGGACAAACTATAGTATTTTTAGTGACTAAAAAATATGGATTAGATTTTGTAGAAATTTTTATATCAGAAGAAAAGCTAAAAAAGATAAAATTTTTAGAAGATAAGGATAAAATTTATCTCAGTATATTCTTTATATTTTTAATTCCAGGAACTCCTAAAGATGTAATTTCCTATGCTGCAGGTATTACATCCATAAAGCTTATCCCTTTTTTATTAATATCCACAGTGGCTAGGATACCATCAATAGTATCTTCAACTATAGGAGGAAGTTATCTTGGAACTAAAAATTATAAAATGGCTATTATAATTTTAGTAGTAACCTTAATAATTAGCTTAATATTGTTTTTAATTTATAAAAATCATGAAAAAAGACGAAATTATCATTAGAAATTTCGTCTTTTTGTTTTTTAAAGTTTATTTGGCTTAGGATAATTTTCACCTTTAGTATCAACTTTTATAGATTCTATTATCACATCTTCAGATGGTCTATCTCCAGGTAAAGTTTCAGTATTTTCTATATTATGAACAATATCCATACCCTTTATAACTTTACCAAAAGAAGCATATGATCCATCTAAATGAGGTGAATCTTTAGTCATTATAAAGAATTGACTACCGCCACTGTTTTTACTCTGACTTCTAGCCATAGATAAAACACCTTCTGTATGTTTTAAATCATTTTTAAATTTATTTTTTGTAAATTCACCTCTAATACGATAACCAGGTCCGCCCATACCGCTACCCTCAGGATCTCCACCTTGAATCATAAAGTTTTTGATAACTCTATGGAAAGTTAAATTATCATAAAATCCACTATTAGCTAGAGATATAAAATTATTTACTGTGTTTGGTGCTATATGAGGATAAAGTTCAGCCTCTATAGTTCCATAATTTTTTACGACTATAGTAGCTATAGGAAGTTCTTTTGGAGGCGTTCTAACTTCATCATTAATTTCATTTGATGAACATCCTACAAGAGCCATTGCGCCTGCTAAAAAACTTGCTAAAACCCCTTTTTTTCTTTTTGTTGTCATCTTTAATCACCTTCTAAAATAAATATAATAAACATATTATACCATAAATATAAATTAAAAGTTTTAATAAGAAAATTATATATTTTTATGTATATTTGTAAAAATAATACATGAATATACAATCTTTAACTGGGTAAATTAATTATAAAGAAAGATAAATTTAATCAAGACTCATTAGCTCAGCCGGTAGAGCACCTGACTTTTAATCAGGGTGTCCCGAGTTCGAGTCTCGGATGGGTCACCAGAAAAAGATGTATTAATTTTAGTACATCTTTTTCTTTTTGTTAGTAATTAAATTTTCATATTGTAAAGTACTATTTTAATAAAAGGATTTCATAAAAAATAGGTAAATATATTTATTGACCTATAAATTCTTATCTGATATTATTTATAAGATTGAAAGAATAGATGCAGACATTACAGATGTGATGGGTGCATTTTTTAATTTAAAAATAAATATAGGAGATGTAATTATATGACTAATGATATGACAAAGGGAAATCCCTTGAAAATTTTTATATTTTTTACGATACCCTTATTAATAGGAAATATATTTCAACAGTTATATAGTATGGTAGATACTATTATAGTTGGGAGATTTGTAGGTGTTAATGCATTGGCTGCAGTAGGTGCAACGGGTTCTATGTTTTTTTTAGTAAATGGAATGATACAAGGGCTTACAAGTGGATTTGCTGTATTAGTAGCTCAAAAATTTGGAGCAAAAGAGGAAATTAGCTTAAAAAAAGCAGTGGCAAGCAATATTAATTTGACTATAATATCGACAATAGTAATAACAATTGTAGCTTTAATAGTAAAAACACCACTTCTTAAAGCTATGAATACGCCAGATAATATATTTAAAGATGCTAATACTTATATAACAATAATTTTTGTAGGAATAATAACACAAGCTCTTTATAATATGTCTGCTGGAATACTTAGAGCTTTAGGTGATAGTAAAACACCACTATATTTTTTAATAGTTTCATCAGTAATAAATGTTATTTTAGATTTAGTATTTATAATTAATTTTAAAATGGGTGTAGCAGGAGCTGCATATGCTACAAATATAGCTCAAGGATGTTCAGCAATTTTATGTTTAATTTATAGCTATAAGAAATTTAATGTATTGAGATTGAAAAAAGAAAACTTTAAGGTTGAATCAAGTTATTACAATAAACATTTAAAGGTAGGAATACCAATGGGATTACAATTTTCAATAACAGCCATAGGTATAATAATTGTACAAAGTGCCATAAATGTTTTTGGTTCGACTGTAATAGCATCTTATACAGCCTCATCAAAAGTTCTTCAATTAGTAATGCAACCTTCCATATCTTTTGGAGTGACAATAGCAAACTATGCAGGTCAAAATTTAGGTGCAGGAAAATTTGATAGAATTAAAAGTGGAATGAGTATAATGAATTTAGTTTCCATAGTAACAAGTTTAATAGCTGGAGCAGTGCTTATATTCTTTGGAAAATATTTTGTAACACTGTTTATAGAAAATCCGACTGCAGAGATATATGATTATGCTCAACAAGTATTTAATTATTCAGCTGCATTTTTCATACCACTTGGATTTATATTTGTCTATAGAAATGTATTACAAGGTATGGGAGATTCATTTATACCTATGATGGCAGGTGTTTTCGAGCTTATAGCAAGGGCTATAGTTGCATTTACATTGCCAAAAGTTATTGGGTTTACAGGAATTTGTTTATCAGATCCACTAGCTTGGATAGCAGCATCAGTACCACTTATGTTAACTTATTATAGAAAAATGAAGAAAATTGAAATAGAAAATCAAGAAAAAGGTATGGCTTTATAAGCCATACCTTTTAGCTTGAGCAACGGACGAAGTCGTTGGCGACATGAACGAAGTGAATTTTATTAAAAATTATTTAGTTTTAATTGATTTTATAGGACTATAAGAGCCATAAATTTTTTTATTATTTACAGTTTTATAAGTTCTAATTTTATAATAGTAAGTTTTTTTCTTGCTTAATTTTTTATTTATATAATTCAAATTACTAGTAGTTGTAATTTTAGAATAAGTACCATTTTTGCTAGTTGATCTGTAAATTTCATATCCACTGATATTAGAAACTTTAGGCCAAGTAAGTTTTACGATGTTGTGTGTAACATTTGAAATTTTGAAATTTGTAACACTTTGAGGTACTATTTTAAATGTAATAGTTTTTTTTCCTGTATAATTATTTTTACCTGTTATAATAATACTGGCAGTTCCTATGGATTTATTATTTTTATATTTTATAGTGTAATCTGTGTTTTTTATTAAAGTTTTATTATTATATTTCACTGTTATATTTGGTGTAATTGATTTACCGCTATATATTTGATTGCTAATATTATTTATAGTTGATTTTGATATGTTTATAGGATTATTTTTGTAGTAATAATTTAAATCCACATATCCATCTATACCATCCACTTTGCCAGTTTTACTGTATTGCCACATATTATATTTATTCCAATATGTACATTTTCCTGAAGATATGTCATCTGTATATTGAGCAATCCAAAAATCATAAGATGTTCTTATTTTTTCGGTAAAATAATATTTTGAATATAAAATATTACTGTAAATACCACATTTATATCCCTTTGATTTTAGTGATGATAAAAAAGTTTCAGCAATATTAGAAGCTAATGTCATAGTCATTTGTATATTATTTTCTTCAGCACGATTTATGGCATCTTCTTCAAAATCAAAATAAATTGGAAAAGATAATTTATCTTTATAAGGTGAAACAACTTCCATACATTTTTTTGCTTCAGACTTAGCGCTTTCTAAAGTATAGGCTTTCGAGTACCAATATACACCTACATCTAATCCAGCATTTAAAGCGCCTTCCATATGAGTTTTAAAATTTTTATCTTCTATTGTACTATATCCACCACGAATAATAACAAATTTAATACCGGAATTTTTTACTTTTTGCCAATCTATATTATTTTGATGATAACTTAAATCTATTCCTTTTATAGCAGTATAATTACTTGGTGTATAAATTTTTTCTTGTTGAGGAATTTTTATATAATCACCAAAAACATAACCAGTTAAATTTTTATATGATACTTTATACCAACCTTGTCTAAAATTATCATTATCTTCATCTTCAGTAGTTGCATCTATAATTTTAACTGAACTGCCATCTGGTATAGTTCCTAAAATTTTAGAATTTTTTTGTGAAGGTTGTGATCTTACATTTAGCTCTTTTTTAGTTATCCAAGAAGGTATATTTACATATCCAGTAGCTAGAGCAAGATTTTCAGCTGCAAAAATAGAATTTGTATTTAGAAAATTACTCAGTGTTATTATAGTAGCTAAAAAAATAACTACAAATTTTTTTACTATATTTCTCATAAATTTATCCCCTTATTAAAATATTTACAAAAATATACAAAATTGTATAAGTATATTATATATTAGTTAATACTTTAAAAGTCGTTTTATATAAATAAAAAAAGTTTTCATAAAAAACTTAATTGTGAATAAAAATGTGATAACATAAATTAAAAAACGATAATGGGAGGGATATTATGTACATTAGTGAATTAATAGATATGTCAATTAAAAATAAAAAACCAGATTTAGTATTTAAAAATGCAAATATAATAAATGTATTTACACATGAAATTATAAAAGGAGATGTGGCAATACATGATGGAATAGTAGTTGGCATTGGAAATTATACAGGAGAAAAAAATATAGATGTAAATAATAAATATATATCTCCAGGATTTATAGATGCTCATGTTCATATAGAATCATCCATGTTATCACCAAAAGAATTTGCAAAAGCAATTGTGCCAAGGGGCACAACTACTATAATTGCCGACCCTCATGAAATATCCAATGTATGTGGCTTAGATGGAATTGAATATATATTAAGTTCAACAAAAAAACTACCTTTAAATACATATGTAATGTTGCCTTCTTGTGTACCGTCAACAAATTTTGAAAATTCAGGAGCAAAACTTTTAGCAAAAGATTTAGAAAAATATATAAATAATCCAAGAGTATTAGGATTGGGCGAAATGATGAATTATCCTGGTATAATATATAAAGATAGGGATGTAATGGATAAGTTAAATTTAGTTCATAAAAATAAAAAGTTTATAGATGGCCATGCTCCATGTGTAAAAGGAGAGAATTTAAATGCTTATATTTTAAGTGGAATTAAAACAGATCATGAATGCTCTACAGTAGAAGAAATGTTAGAAAAACTGAGACTAGGAATGTATATTATGATAAGAGAAGGTTCAGCTACTAAAAATTTAAATAATCTTATAAAAGGTGTAAATAATTATAATGCTCAAAGGATTTTATTATGTACAGATGATAAACATCCAGACCATTTATTAAAAGAAGGACACATAGATTATAATGTGAAATTAGCAATAGAAAATGGCATAAATCCAATAACGGCAATACAAATGGCAACGATAAATCCTGCTAACTGTTATAATTTAAATAATTTAGGAGCCATAGCACCAGGATATAAAGCTGATTTAATAATAATAGATGATTTAGAAGAGTTTAATATAGAAGACGTTTATAAAGATGGAATATTGGTAGCAAAAGAAAAACAGCCTTTATTTAAAACGGATAAGAATAATTTTTCTAAAGTGATGAAAACTATTAACTGTTCAAAAATTAATGAAAATGATATACAAATTTATTTTAAAAAAGAAATTGGAGAAGAAAAGGTTAATATTATTACTTTGCAACCTTATAGTTTAATAACTAAAAAAGAAAAAGAAGTAGTTGAAATTAAAAATAATAAGTTTCAATTTAATAAAAACAAAGATATATTAAAACTAGCAGTAATAGAAAGACATAAAAATACAGGAAATATAGGAATTGGGCTTGTGAAAAATTTTAAACTATATAATGGAGCTATTGCTACCAGTATATCTCATGATTCACATAATATTATAGTGGTAGGAGATAATGACAAAGATATTGTGAATGCAGTAAATAAAGTTATAGATATGGATGGAGGAATTGCTATATCATCATCTAATCAAATATTAGAAAGTTTGACGTTAAATATTGGGGGATTGATGAGTGATAAAGATATAGAATATGTAAATTATAAATTTGAAAAACTTATGGATATTGCATATAACAAATTAAAGGTTAGTAAAGATATAGATCCATTTTTAACGCTATCATTTTTAGCTCTTCCTGTTATTCCAGAAATAAAGCTTACAGATAAAGGATTATTTGATGTGCAAAAGTTTGAATTCATAGATTTAATATAAATCAATTAAAGCAAATATAAAAAATAAATTCGTGAAAAGCTTGAGTTTATACTCAAGTTTTTTTGTTTTAAGGGGGAGAATATATGAAATTAAAAAAATATTAAGCTTAGCATTAAGCGCATTACTATGTGTATCAGTAGTAGGATGTTCATCTCAATCTAAGGATGACAAAGTTATTAAAGTTGGAGCAACTTTAGTTCCAGGAGGAGAGTTATTAGAAGAATTAAAACCTATGATAGAAGAAAAAGGATATGACCTTGAAATTGTAACATTTGAAGATTATATATTACCTAATGAAGCTCTTCATAATGGAGAAATTGATGCAAATTTATTTCAACATAAACCTTATTTGGATGAAGCTGTAAAAAATAAAGGTTATGAGATAATGGCAGGCTCTAAATTATATGTTTGTCCAGGAGTATTATATTCAAAGAAAATTGATTTTATTGAAGAATTAAAAAAAGGCGATAAAATTGCCATAAGTGATAATGCTGCTTCTGCATCAAAATCTTTAAGATATTTAGAAAGTTTAGGACTAATAACATTAGAAGATGTTACAGCTGGATTTGTAGATACAACTTATGCCATACCTGCAGGACTAAGTGCAGATAAAGATGGGATTTATAAAGCTCCTGTAAATGATGAATATGCAAACTTATTAGCGTATAGAATAGATGATAAAGATAATGAAAAAATTAAAATACTAAAAGAAGTATTAACATCAGATAAATGTAGAGAATTAATAGAAAAGAAATATGAAGGTATTGTAGTACTTGTATTTTAATAAAATTAAAAAATAAATTTATACATAAATAAAAATAACTCTAGTTAAGGTATATATTTTAACTAGAGTTATTTTTATAAAAAGATAAGTAAAAAAATAGTAAAAATATAAAAGTTACTATATTATAGATTTACTATATGTTAATATAAAATTATAAAAATATAATAATGAAAGGGATGTGTTTATGGCAACATTAAAGGAAATAGCCAATATTGTAGGTGTTTCTGTAGGGACTGTATCTAGAGTACTAAATAATGATAGTACTATTAGTGTAGGAGATGAAACAAAAATAAAAATATTTAATGTGGCAGAAGAAATGCAGTATAAAACATTAAAACAGAGAAAATCAAATGACCAAATAAAATCAAATAAATTTAGAGTTGGTATAGTTGAAATGTACAACCCAAAAGAACAATTGGAAGATCCTTATTATTTACTCCTTAGAAGTGTTGTAGATAAAGAATGTTTTGAAAATGAAATAGAGGTTGTTAATTTATATAAAGACCAAGGAAAATATAGATTTATTGGAGAAGAAGATATAAGTGGTATAATTGCCATAGGAAAATTTGACGAAAAAGAGATAAAATCTTTGAATAAACTTAGTGAAAATATAGTGTTTTTAGACTCTTCCCCAGATGACATAAAGTATGATTCAGTAAAAATTAATTTTAAATTAGGAACATATATGGCAATGGAATATTTAATGAAATTAGGTCATAGAGAAATTGGATATATAGGTAGTTTTAAAACTTTAGATGATTATAAAGGTAAAAGTGAAGATAAAAGATTAGAATTCTACAAAGATTATATGAAAAAAAATAAAATATATAATGAAGAATTTACTTTAGATACAAAAGATGTAACATCTATGGATGGATATATAACTATGAAAAAATTTATTGAAGAAAATAAAAAGATGCCAACTGCATTTTTTGTGGGAACAGATACTATTGCAACGGGAGTTTTAAGAGCTTTATATGAAAATAATATAAATGTTCCAAAGGATATTAGTATAATAGGATTTAATGATTTAATTGCATCCCAGCATACTATTCCTCCTTTGACAACTGTCAGGGTTCATATAGAAAACTTGGCAAGTGCAGCAGTTGATTTAATAATAGAAAGAATAATAAAAGGTAGAAAATATTGTAAAAAAGTTGTAATACCTAGTGAATTAATAATAAGAAAAAGTAGTGATATTGTAAAAAAATAAGAGGGAAATAATTATTATTTTTCTCTTATTTTTTTTGTAAAATTAAATCCTAGTAAAAAATAGTAAAATTTTACTAAAAAATATTGTTGGGAATATATTACTGTGCTAAGATAAAAATATAAAAACAATGTAAAAATGGGGGAACAAAATGAAAAATAAAATGTTAGAAAAATTTAATGAAAAATTTGGATATAAGCAAGGTGTAAGAGTATTCTTTTCTCCAGGAAGAGTAAATTTAATAGGAGAGCATACAGATTATAATGGAGGTCATGTATTTCCTTGTGCTTTAAACTTTGGTACTTATGGAGCAATTGCACTAAGAGATGATAAAGTAGTAAGAATGTACTCAGAAAACTTTGATGATAAAGGTATTATAAGCTTTGATATAGAAAATTTAAAAAATGATAAAGAACACGATTGGGCAAATTATCCTAAGGGTGTTATAGATGTTTTAAGAAAACATGGATATGACGTAAATAAAGGATTTGATATGTTTGTTTATGGAAATATACCTAATGGAGCAGGATTATCATCTTCAGCATCTTTAGAATTATTAATGGCAGTTATGATGAATGATATATATGATTTTAATATATATAGAGTAGAATTAGTAAAATATTGTCAAGAAGCAGAAAACGATTTTATAGGTGTTAACTGTGGAATAATGGATCAGTTTGCCATAGGAATGGGTAAAGATAGCAATGCTATTTTACTTGATTGCAATACTCTAGATTATAAATATAGTACTGTAAACTTAAAAGATGAAGTTATAGTCATTGCGAATACAAATAAAAGAAGGGGACTTGCTGATTCTAAGTACAATGAAAGAAGAGGTGAGTGTGAAGAAGCATTAAAAGAACTTCAAGGTGAATTAAAAATAAATGCATTAGGTGAACTTACTGAAGATGAGTTTGAGCAAAGTAAGCATTTAATAAAAAATGATGTAAGAGCAAAAAGAGCAAAACATGCTGTATATGAAAATCAAAGAACATTAAAAGCAGTTAAAGCTTTAGAAAATAACGATATAGATACTTTTGGTAAGTTAATGAATGAATCTCATAATTCATTAAGAGATGATTATGAAGTAACAGGAAAAGAATTAGATACTTTAGTAGATTTAGCATCTAAACAAGAAGGAACAATAGGTTCTAGAATGACAGGAGCTGGATTTGGTGGATGCACAGTTTCTATAGTTAAAAAGCCTATGGTTGAGAAATTTATAGAAAATGTAGGAAAAGAATATAAAGAAAAAATAGGATATGATGCAGATTTTTATGTTGCCAATATAGGGTCAGGAACTAGAGAAATATAATTAATGGAGGAGCAAAATATGATATTAGTATGTGGTGGAGCTGGATATATAGGAAGTCATGCAGTTAGACAACTTATTGACAAAGGCGAAGAAGTAATAATAGTAGATAATTTAGAAACAGGTCATGAAGATGCAATACATCCTAAGGCTAAATTTTATAAAGTAGACATAAGAGATGAAAAATCTTTAAATAAAGTTTTTGAAGAAAATAAAATAGATGAAGTTATACATTTTGCAGCAAATTCATTAGTTGGAGAAAGTATGACTAATCCTTTAAAATATTTTAATAATAATGTTCATGGAACAGAAGTACTTTTAAAAGTTATGGTAGCTCACGATGTTAACAAAATTGTATTTTCATCAACAGCAGCTACATATGGTGAACCTAAAAATATACCAATATTAGAAAGTGATGAAACTAATCCTACAAATGCTTATGGAGAAACTAAACTTTGTATGGAAAAAATGATGAAATGGGCAGATAAAGCTCATGGTGTAAAATATATATCTCTTAGATATTTTAATGTTGCTGGAGCGCATGTAAGTGGTGAAATAGGAGAAGATCATAATCCAGAAACTCATTTAATTCCATTAATACTTCAAGTTCCACTTGGAAAAAGAGAGTTTATATCAATATTTGGAGATGATTACGAAACTCATGATGGAACTTGCATAAGAGATTATATACATGTTACTGATTTGGCAGATGCTCATATATTGGCAGTGCATAAATTAAGAGAAGGTAGTGAAAGTAACATATATAATTTAGGTAGTGGAAATGGATTTACTGTTAAAGAAATGATAGAAGCTGCTAGAAAAGTTACAGAGCATGAAATACCAGCTAAAGTTTGTGAAAGAAGATCAGGAGATCCAGCTAAACTTGTAGCTTCATCAGAAAAAGCAAGACGTGAATTAGGATGGAATCCAAAATATGAAAATGTGGAAGATATGATATCGTCAGCTTGGAATTGGCATAAAAACCATCCAAATGGATTTGAAAAATAATAAGGGGAAATTACTATGAGTATATATAGAGAATTTGAGAGATTAATAAATTTTGGATTGAAAAATGAATTATTTGAAAAAGAAGATAAAATTTTTATGCGAAATTCTTTGATAGATTTATTTAAATTAGATGAATATATAGTTGAAGAAGTGGAAGATGAAAATTTAGAAAATGTAACACCAATAATGGAAAATCTACTAAATTATGCTTATGAGATGGGAATATTAGAATCAAATTCACCAGTATATAGAGATTTATTAGATAGTAAAATAATGGGCATTTTAATGCCTAGACCGTCACAAGTTATAAATAATTTTAATATGCTTTATGCCATAAATAAAAAAAGTGCAACAGATTATTTATACAAATTAGGTAAAGATAGTGATTATATAAGAACATCAAGAATAGCTCAAAATATGACTTGGAAAACTTCTACAAAATACGGTGATATGGATATAACTATAAATTTATCTAAGCCGGAAAAAGATCCAAAAGCCATAGCAGCAGCTAGAAATGTATCAAGTTCATCATATCCAAAATGCTTATTATGCAAAGAAAATGTGGGATATGCAGGTAGATTAAATCACCCAGCAAGACAAAATTTAAGAATTATTCCTTTTAAATTGCAAGGAGATGAGTGGAACTTACAATACTCACCATATTCATATTACAATGAGCACTGTATAGTATTTTCTAGTGAACATGAACCTATGAAAATAAGCAAAACTACTCTTGATAGAAATTTAGAGTTTGTAGAGAGATTTCCACATTATTTTATAGGATCAAATGCGGATTTACCAATAGTTGGAGGATCTATATTAATTCATGACCATTATCAAGGTGGTAGATATGAATTTGCCATGGCAAAAGCAAAAGATGTTTATAATATAGAAATAGATGGATATGAAGATATAAAAATATCTATAATAAAATGGCCTCTATCAGTCGTTAGATTAAATGGCAAAAATAGAGAAAGAATAAGTGAACTAGGAAATAAAATATTAAATCACTGGAGAAATTATTCTGATGAGAAAGTAAATATATTATCTCATAGTGAAGATATTCCTCATAATACAATAACTCCGATAGCTAGAAAAAGAGAAGAAAACTTTGAATTAGATTTAGTTCTTAGAAATAATAGATGTAGTGAAAAACATCCAGATGGAATATTCCATCCACATAAAGAACTTCATCATATTAAAAAAGAAAATATAGGATTAATAGAAGTATTAGGACTTGCTGTACTTCCAGCTAGATTAAAAGAAGAATTATCTCATATAAAAGAATGTTTATTAGATGAAAATAGATATTATGAAATAATTCAAAATGAAACTTTAAAACCTCATTTATCTTGGTTTAATGAAATCAAAGACAAATACAATGATATCAATAAGAATAATATAGATAAAATTATAGAAGATGAAGTTGGATTTGTATTTGAAAAAGTCTTAGAAGATTGTGGAGTTTTCAAATGGGATAAAGAAGGAAAAGAAGCTATGAGCAGATATATTAATGACTTAAAAATTAGTATAGAAAAGGTAAAAGAATATGAGGTGTAATCAAAGTATAATTGGGGTTTTAGATAATGAAAATATTATAGCTTATAATGTTAAATTTGAAAATAATTTTGAAGTAGAAATTATTAATTTAGGAGGAGTTATTACTAAAATAATAACTCCTGATAAAGATAATAATTTTGAAAATATAGTATTAGGATACGAAAATATAAATGATTATATTGAAAATCCATATTATTATGGTGCAATTATAGGAAGAACTTCAGGTAGAATATGTGAAGGTCATATTAAAATTGAAGATAAAGAATATAAATTAAATAAAAATTATGGGCTTCACCAAGGTCATGGTGGAAATTTTGGATTTAATCATAAAATATGGGATGTACAAGTAAAAGAAAAAAGTGATTGTGTTTCTTTAATATTAAGTAGAAAATCACCTCATTTGGAGGAAAATTATCCAGGTAATTTAGATGTAGAAGTTACTTTTAATATTTATGAAAATTATAAAATAGAAGAAGTTTATAAGTGCAAAAGTGATAAAACAACGATAGTGAATATGACAAATCATTCTTATTTTAACTTAAGTGGAAATATAAAAAGACCTGTTACAGATTGTTATTTAAAGTTAGACAGTGATAAAATTTTAGAATTAGATGAAACTTGTGTACCAACAGGTAGAGAAATAAATATAGATAATACACCTTTTGATTTTAAAAAACTTAAATTAATAGGAAAAGATATAGATAATAAATCCCATAGACAAATTGAAATAGGTAATGGATATGATCATGTCTTTTTATTAAATGAAAATAAAAAGATATATATGGAAGATAAAATAAGTAAAAGAAATATGACCATAAAGACTAATCAAGAATGTGTAGTAATTTATACTATGAATTATGAACATGAAAAAACATCATACACGGGTAAAGTTCCGCCAATAAGACATGGAATTTGCTTTGAAACGCAAAGGCCTCCCATAGGTAGAAATATGTGTTATCTTGAAGAATCTTTATTAAAAAAAGGTGAGCAATACGAACAAAAAACTGAATATATATTTAACTTAGTTAAATAAGAAAAATCCCCTATAAATATTGGTTTTGTCAATATTTATAGGGGATTAATATATGAAAAATGTATGGGTTTAGCAAACTGCTTTTTCTTGGAATTCATTGGCAACTTCAAAGAAATGAGTAAAATCCTTGATTAGGCCATCTTTACACATATTATTTTTTGAAAATAAATCAAAGTTTTTACCAAATGGATCTATGGCAATTATTTTACCTATGTGAGCTTTTTGTGCAGCTAATATACCAGAATATGCGTCTTCAACAACTAAACAGTTTTCTGGTTTTAAATTCAGTTTTTGTGAAGCTATTAAGAATATATCAGGTGATGGTTTACCTGGAAAAGTTCCGTTGTCATAAACTAAATTTTCAAAATCAAACCATTTACCCAGTTCAAAGACATCAAAGTAAAACTCTAAATTTTCTTTTACTGTAGCAGTTGCAATAGTTATAGGTATATTTTGAGATTTTAGAGCATCTAAAACATCAGTTAAACCATTTGTTAGTTTTAAATTTTTTGAATCCTTTAAACATAATTCTCTGTAATAAGCTTCTTTTTCAAAAGATAATTTGTTAATTTCTTCATCGCTTAAAGAATCAGATATAAAAAAATTTAATATTTCCTTGTTAGTTCTTCCATGTAAATTAAGTAAAATATCTTCTTCTCTTAAAGATCCATTAGAGTACTTGTTTACCATATATACCCAAGCCTCTTCGTGTAAATGTGAATCTTGAAACATTGTACCATTAAAATCAAAAATTATTCCTTTCATATTTATCCCCCTTTTTATTGATTAGACTTATATTTTAATTTTTAAGTTACTATAATATTTACATATTGCTCATAATGTATTTTTACATCTTTATTTATAGAATGATCAGTTATTAGATAATCTATATCATGCAGATTGTAAAATACATAAAAATCATCTTTATTTAATTTTTTATTATCAAGAAGAAGATATTTTGTTCTAGAGTTATTAAGTGCAATCTCTTGAGCTTCACCTTCTTCAATATTATAAGTACAAATTGATTCATTATGTATTCCATTTGCACTTATAAATGATTTTGTAAAATTAATTCTTTTTAAATTTGCATTTGTAATAGGTCCTACAAGGGCACCTGTATTTTTTCTAAAGTCACCGCCAGTTAATATGATATTAACACTATCGGATTGTTTTAAAATTTCAAATGCAGGGTAATTATTAGTGACAATGCGAATACGTTTATTTATTAAAAAATGGGCTAATAACTCAATAGTAGTCCCTGGACCAAGGAAAATTGTATCTCCATCATTTATATATGTTGAAGCTAATTCAACGATTTTTCTTTTTTCTTCTATTTGTAGAGTTTGTTTTTCACTATGTGACAACTCTTGGTTTATTGAATAGGATATACTTTGAGCACCACCGTGTATTCTTACTACTTTTCCTGCTTTGTCTAGTTCATCTAAATCTCTTCTGATAGTCATATCAGAAACATTTAGTTTATTTATTATTTCATTGACAGTAATAATTCCTTGAGTGTTGACCATTTCTATAATTTTGTGCAATCGTTCTCTTTTTAGCATGATTTATCACTCCTTGCCTTTAAACATAATTTATCATACATAAAAAACAAAGTCAATAAAAATAAACAAAAACAAACAAAAAGTGAAATTCCATAATCTATATATCATCTAATAGATCATTAAGGATGATAGATACTGCTAAAACACTTATAAAAAAATAATAATACAATAAAAAAATATTAAATTAAAATAAAAAATAATATGGAGAAAACGATTGACCGCTATGGTATGTGGATGTATAATTAAACAAAAGAGAACAATAATAAACTAAAAACAAACAAAAATATATAGCGATTAAAAAGATAATAAAAAATGTATTTAATGATTATATTTTATAGGGGGAAATTTAATATGCTAAAAACTTTACCAAAAGACTTTATGTTTGGAGGAGCCACAGCAGCTTATCAAGCAGAAGGAGCAACAAAAGAAGGTGGAAAAGGTCCTGTAGCTTGGGATGAATTTTTAAAAAAGCAGGGAAGGTTTAGTCCAGATCCAGCCAGTGATTTTTATCATAAGTTTGAAGAGGATATAAAATTATGTGAAAAATTTAGTATAGATTCCATAAGGGTATCAATTGCTTGGACAAGAATTTTTCCAAATGGAGTAGGGGAAGTAAATAAAGAAGGTGTTGAGTTTTATCATAGAGTATTTGCAGAGTGTGCTAAAAGAAATGTTACACCATTTGTAACACTTCATCACTTTGATACACCTAAAAATTTATTTGATAATGGAGATTTTTTAAATCGTGAAACAATAGATGCTTTTGTAAAATATGCAGAATTTTGTTTTAATGAATTTAAAGAAGTTAGATATTGGTCAACTTTTAATGAAATATATCCAGTAGCAACTAACCAATATTTATTAGGCGTATTTCCTCCAGGAATAAAATTTGATTTTACTAAAATAATACAATGCTTACACAATATGATGCTTGCCCATGCAATGACAGTTAACTTATTTAAAGAAGGAAATTATCCAGGGGAGATAGGGGTAGTTCACTCTTTAGAAACTAAATATCCAGCAAGTGATAGTGAAGAAGATAAAAGGGCAGCATTTTTAGAAGATGCTTTATCAATAAGATTTCTATTAGATGCAACTTATTTAGGATATTACTCAGATGAGACAATGGAAGCAATAAATTATATTTGTAAGTCAAATAATGCTACATATGATTTTAAAGATGAAGATTTTGAAATAATGAAAAAAGCAGCAAACAGAAATGATTATCTAGGAATAAATCACTATCAATGCCACTTTATTAAAGCCTATGATGGTGAAAGTATGATACATCATAATGGAACAGGTGATAAAGGTAGTTCTGTATATAGGGTAAAAGGAATAGGTGAGCGCATATATAGAGAAGATTTACCAAGAACAGATTGGGATTGGTTAATATACCCTGAAGGAATGTATGATATACTTATGAGAATAAAAAATGATTATCCAAATTACAATAAAATTTATATAACTGAAAATGGAATGGGATATAAAGATGAATTTGAAGATGGCATAATTATGGACAAACCTCGTATAGATTATGTAAAAGTTTATTTAGAAGCAATAAGTGATGCTATAGCTGATGGGGTTAACGTAAAAGGCTACTTTATATGGTCTTTAATGGATTTATTCTCATGGACAAATGGATATAACAAAAGATATGGATTATTCTATGTAGATTTTGAAACACAAAAGAGATATCCGAAAGAATCTGCATATTGGTATAAAACTGTAAGTGAAACAAAAACGATAATATAAAAGTACAAATAAGCAACTGTATTAGTGAAAATCTAATACAGTTGCAAGCAAAAAGGGATTAAATTGGAGGAATTTATTATGAATAGAGAAGAATTATCAATGTTAGGATTTGAAATAGTTGCTTATGCAGGAGATGCGAGAAGTTCGCTTATGACTTTATTAAAAGAAGTCAGAAGTGGAAATTTTGATAATGTGGAAAAATATTTAAAAGAGGCTGATGAAAATTTAAATTTAGCACACAATTCTCAAACAAAAATATTAGCTCAAGAAGCTGGTGGAGAACAACTTGATATAGGATTTATATTTATACATGGACAAGATCATTTGATGACAACTTTATTATTAAGAGAATTAGTTCAAGATTTTGTTGAACTTTATAAAAAGAATAAATAATTGGGGGGATTTAAGTGGGAGCTATAATTAAACAAATTGAAAAGGGTAAACCATTCTTTGAAAAAATATCTAGAAATATTTATTTAGGTGCAATAAGAGATGGATTTTTAGCTGCTATGCCAGCAATACTATTTTCAAGTATATTTATATTAATAGCAGCAGTTCCAGAAATATTTGAATTTTATTGGCCAGAAGAAGTTTCTAATTGGTTATGGAAAGTTTATAATTATTCAATGGGTGTCGTTGGATTACTTGTTTCAGCGACTACAGCCAAATGTTTAAGTGAATCTGTCAATAGAAAAATGCCACAAAATAAAGTGATAAATGCTACATCAACAATGTTAGCATCAATAGTTGGATTTTTACTTTTAAGTGTAAGTTCAATTGAAGGTGGATTTGATACAACATATATGGGAACAAAAGGTATTATGGCATCATTTATTTCAGCATTTATAGTAGTTAATGTTTATAAATTCTGTGTGCTTAGAGATTTAACAATAAAAATGCCAAAAGAAGTTCCAGGAACTATATCACAAACTTTTAGAGATATTATTCCTTTTGGTTTTTCAGTATTTATAATAGTACTTATAGATTTAGTTGTTAGAAGTATTACAGGAGTAGTTTTTGCAGAAGCACTAATAACTTTATTACAACCATTGTTTTCAGCTGCAGATGGATATTTAGGAATTGCAATTATATGGGGAGCTATGGCAATGTTTTGGTTTATGGGTGTTCATGGTCCATCAATAGTTGAACCAGCTATAGCAGCTATAATATATGCAAATGTGGATGCAAACTTAGCTTTATATAAAGCTGGAGAACATGCATCTCATGTATTAACTGTTGGTCTTGGAAACTTTGTTGGGACTATGGGTGGTACAGGAGCAACTTTAATAGTACCATTTATATTCTTATTATTTGCAAAATCAAAACAATTAAAAGCTGTTGGTAAAGCTTCAGTAGTACCTGTTTGTTTTGCAGTAAATGAACCTTTATTATTTGCCACACCAATTATATTAAATCCATATTTCTTTGTACCATTTTTAGTAACACCAATGGTCAATGTATGTATATTTAAATTCTTTGTAGATGTATTAGGAATGAACAGTTTTATGTATGTACTTCCATGGGCTACACCAGCTCCAATTGGTTTAGTTTTAGGTACAGGATTTAGTTTATGGGCATTTGTTTTAGTAGCAGTATTGTTAGTAGTTGACTTTGTAATATACTTCCCATTCTTTAAAGCTTATGATGCTGAATTACTAGAACAAGAAGCCAAAAATCTTGAAGAAGAAGAAATGGAAGAAGCTAAAGCTAAAGATCAAGTTGCTATAACTTGTGAAAATGATATAGAACAAGAAAAATCAGTATCAGAGAAACTAGAAGAAATGGATAAAACTAATATATTAGTTTTATGTGCTGGGGCTGGTACTAGTGCTATGTTGGCAAATGCTCTTACAGAAGGGGCAAAAGAACTTAACGCACCTATAACTTCAACAGCAGGAGCTTATGGTTCACACTATGATATAATGAAAGATTTTGATATGATTATACTAGCACCTCAAGTAGGGTCTTATTATGAAGATATAAAGAAAGATACAGATCGTTTAGGTATTAAATTAGTAGCTACAAAGGGAGCTGAATATATAAGTTTAACTAGAGCACCTAAAAAAGCAGTAGATTTTGTGCTTAGTCAAATGAAATAAAAAAGATATAGAGGAATTTTAAAATGGATCCTATACAGTGGACACTAGAAAAAAAGTGTCTATCTGTATAGGAT
>OJME01000119.1_pt1 | contig 65301 bp, 63 predicted proteins | sample 1597151 | NCBI WGS metagenome assembly OJME01 (sample SAMEA2452118, study PRJEB22498) | human gut metagenome | biome: human feces; feature: human gut; material: feces | place: Australia | collected 2012
ATATGATATATTTTCTGATTGTTTAGACCATCTTCCAAGCCTATATACTTATAAACATGCCCCTTACTTACAGTACCACTAATAAGGAAAATAACAAGAAGTAAAATCCGTTCGGTATTCAAAAGCGTTTTCATATATAATTCGATATGTACCGCAAAATTATAAAATGTTGATTAAAATACCATTAAATAGATAAATAATCATGTATACTAATGTTTCGTCAAGGGGGTGTCCGTTCGTCTTCTAAATTTCACAAGGCCAAAGCATGGCGCATCCAAATATGCACCTTTTGTTACGCGGTTAATGCTGTTTTTTGAATTGATTTCTGTAACTGCTTTCATTGGTATATTTCGATATATGGTTGTATTTTATTACAAAAATGTTGAATAGCCCTTTGGACACGAATAGCGGCACAGTATCTCCTTCGTGTAGCTGTGCATATCTTTTCTGTTCTATTTGAAGTTCTTTTATATGTTCATTGCCTAACTTTACTTTCATATAATACACATTGTATGCTTCTCCTTGTGTATAACGATTTCTCCCTATGCGACGTGACTTGTGATGCACTTTTTTATATTTCTCCTCTACAATAGTCTTTCTTATGCTTCCTTCTTCATCGTTGGCGAAAGTGTAATTGCAAATGTAAAACAACGACAAGCTGATGATACATGTACAGAAAAAGTGACATAGGGCGTTCGGGAGAAATTGCGCTGAGCCTGTTATCCATATCCATATTTTTGCTTTATAAAAGAAAATACCTGAAAGCAGGGACAATACAGAAAAGCACATTATTGGCGTAATGGGGTGGATAAGTGTATATTGCGATAGTGAATAAGCTCCTGTGGCTAGACATATAAGGAGAATGATGAGCGTAATGATAAAAATATTACGTCGGCTTTTTTTTATTTTCATGATTATATTCAAATTCTTATAATTTGCTACTTTTGCAATAGCAAAAATATAAAATTATAAATTATATGAAAAAAGTGGTTTTAAAAAAATTCGTGGTAATGATATTTTTTATCATTGTCACCCCGACCTATGCACAGTTCAACATAAAGAAAGCTATAGGTGGAGCAGCAAAAGCCGTAAAAGCGTTTACTCTTACGGATGAACAGATGGCTGAGTACGTTAAGGAGTCTGTGGACTGGATGGATGAACATAATCCTGTGTTGCCCGAAGATAATCCTTACGTGCAGCGCCTCAGGAAACTTACTGAAGGTATTACTGATGCCGATGGTATTCCTTTGAATTTCAAAGTATATCATGTAACTGATATCAATGCTTTTGCGTGTCCTGACGGAAGTGTACGTGTATTTTCTTCACTTATGGATATCATGAATGATGATGAGTTGCTTGGCATTATCGGTCACGAAATCGGGCATGTACTCAAACGTCATTCTAAAAACGCTTTCAAAAACGAACTTCTCACAGGGGCCCTCAAAGATGTGGTGGCATCTACCAGCGGTAAGGTGGCAGCCCTTACCGAATCTCAACTTGGTTCTTTGGGACAATCGCTTATGAATGCAAAGTTCTCACAGCAACAAGAGAACGAGGCGGATGACTGTGGATATGACTTTCTTGTAGCACAAGGAAGGAATCCATGGGGTATCGTCATGTCTTTTGAAAAGCTAATGAACCTTGAAGGCGATTCCGGCAGTAAACAAAGTTACATTCAAAAGATGTTTTCCTCGCATCCGGAGACACAAAAGCGTATCAAGCACATGCAGAAACGTTGCGAAGAAGACGGTATTGTACGCCCTGCTGCCTAAATGATGAAAGAGAATAATGCTATAACTTTTTCTCCGGTATAGTATCTGTGTCTTTCGGGTGATGTATATCAGTGGAGAATCTGATTAATTTGTTTGCCAAACATGGAAAACTAGAATGTCGTATTTAGCGTGCGTTCGTATTACTGGATAAACTACAATTAAAGGGCTGTCTTTATGACAGCCCTTTAATTGTAGAGAGTTTTTATAACATTTTGTGTGATCCGAGTATAATCAGCATTGTGTATCCCAGTATCAGTCCGACAATTCCCATGATTATTCCTACCTTTTCCATGTCTTTCTGCTGTATCATGCCCGTAGCATGTGCCAATGCGTTGGGAGGGGTACTGATGGGTAATATCATAGCCAGTGACGAGCCTATTGCCACACCTATCAGTAATGTCTCTACACCGCCTAATGCGGACAGATTTTCACGCATGCTGCTACCGGCTATGGCCAGAATTGGAACAAGCAGTGCGGCAGTAGCTGTATGTGAAATGAAGTTTGCCATTGTATAACAAATCAGTCCGGAGCCGATAATCATCAATACGGGTGGCCATGTATTGAACGGAATGGATTCGATCATATGTTTGGCTAGTCCGGTTTCCTGTAAAGCTACTCCCAATGCGAATCCACCGGCAACCATCCATAGAACACTCCAGCTGATTTCTTCCAGATCTCTTTTGGTGATGACTCCTGTTATGCAGAATACAGCTACCGGAATCATGGCCACTACATTCGAGTTTACTCCTGTAAACTTGTCAAACATCCATAACAGTACTGTGATTGCAAAAGTGATATATACTACAATTGACCGCCAATCTCTCTTCGCTTCACCTTCAATTTGCAGCTCAATGCTTTTCTGTTTGAAAGGGAATAGTTTCAGTAGGATGAACCAGGCAATGAACAGCACAATCATTGTATAGGGCAGCATAAATCCCATCCACTCCCCAAAACCGATATTCAGGTTCAACCCTTCCGGATCATTCAGATATTTCAAAGCGATGGCATTGGGTGGCGTACCTATGGGAGTTCCCATCCCCCCTATATTAGCCGCAACCGGAATTGCCATAGCCAACCCTGTTTTCCCCTTTCCGTCTGCCGGAAGCACCTTTAATACAGGAGTTAGGAAAGTAAGCATCATGGCGGCTGTAGCTGTATTGCTGAGGAACATTGAAAATACCGCTGTGACAAGAATAAATCCCAGCAGTACATAACGGGACTGGGTTCCGAAAGGTTTCAGCATGACACGAGCCAGTAATACATCCAAATTGCTCTTAGTCGCAGCAATAGCGAGTATAAACCCACCTATGAACAGCATGATAATGGGATCGGCAAAACAATGCATGATGGATTTATATTTTACCGTTTGTCCCAGTTCTTCTGTCGGAATTCCTTGTACAAACAGCCACAAACTGCTGTCTGAAACGGTAAGTAGGAGCAGTACTACAATCAAGACTGACGTGGTCCATGCGGGGACAGCTTCAAAAACCCACATCAGTGTGGCAAAAATGAAAATAGAAATCAGCCTCTGTTCAATAATAGTCAGATTACTTATGCCAAATGCTTCAGTTGGAAGCAACCATAGGGTAAGGGATATGGTGATTGCTATAACCAGCTTTATACATCGGGCTACAGCTTGGCTCTCTGCCAACCGTTTGGCTTTTTTTAAATCTTGATAAGCCTCCACCAATGGAAAGCCTCTAAAAATTTTATACATAGTATTAGATTATGATTAAGATGAATACTAAAATGTCCGCAAAGATAATATTTTATTTCATAGGCTGGTCAGGTCGATTATGAAGTTTTTTCTTGTATTCTTTTGGGAAGCGTTTGTCACACCTTATTTATATAAGGTTATATTGGCAGCATAGTGTATCATGAATCTTTTTTCCGCTTTGTGTATCAGAATCTTATCCATATTTTGTAAAGAGGGTAGGATGGAATGACTTGAAGAGGAAGCATAAGAAAAAGAAAAACCTTGAATTATTAAAATTCAAGGTTTTACATCATTGTTTTTGACATTTTTGGAGTGGAGCGTATCGGACTCGAACCGATCACCTCGACACTGCCAGTGTCGCGCTCTAGCCAGATGAGCTAACGCCCCGTCGCTAACGTTTGCGGAACCCTCCGCATTTTGATGGTGCAAATATAATGCATTATTCTGAAATAATTGCTATGTTTGCGAAACAAAATGAAAAAAGAAATTATGTTGATATATAATACGACTTATCACGTGGAAGAAGGACAGGAAAAATTCTTCCTTGCCTGGATGCAGGAGTTTTACCTTCCCGAAGTAGAAAAACATGGTACGCTGTATGCCCCGCGCATAGCACGCATACTGAGTCATATTGAGGAAGGAAGTATCTGTTATTCTGTACAGTTTGAAGTTGAGAACTCTGCCAAGCTGCATCACTGGCATCAGGAGCAGGGCGTAAAGCTGAATGAGGAATTACTGAGAATCTTTAATGATAAAGTAATCGGTTTTCCGACGTTGATGGAGGTGATAGTGTGATACAGCCGGTAAAGGAAAAAATCATTTTGGGCATTGACCCCGGTACCACTATTATGGGGTATGGAGTGCTGCGTGTGGCGGGAGTAAAGCCTGAGATGATTGCTATGGGCATCATAGACCTTCGTAAGTTCGGTGACCACTATCTGAAACTTCGCCATATCCACGAAAGGGTGTTGAGTATCATTGAAAGTTACCTGCCGGATGAACTTGCTATTGAAGCGCCTTTTTTTGGCAAGAATGTGCAATCGATGTTGAAGTTGGGACGCGCTCAGGGAGTAGCTATGGCTGCGGCTTTGAGTCGTGACATTCCGATAACAGAGTATGCTCCGTTGAAGATAAAAATGGCGATAACAGGAAACGGTCAGGCATCCAAAGAACAAGTGGCGGATATGCTGCAACGCATGCTTCATTTTCCAAAAGAAGAAATGCCGGTATTTCTGGATGCCACCGACGGACTTGCCGCCGCTTACTGTCATTTTCTGCAAATGGGGCGTCCTGCAGCAGAGAAAGGTTACCACAGTTGGAAGGACTTTGTGGCCAAGAATCCCGGTAAAGTGAAACGATAACCTCACCTTAATATTTTGTACTTTAATACTTAGAAATACTGCCATGAAACTAAACGATCTTGTCATTATCGGAGTAGCTGCGACAACAGTTGTCAGTTGCGCCCCCTCGAAGAAAGAATACACCTCCTATGAGCTTTATCCTGTCCGTACGGGCAGCCTGACGGAAATGAAATATAGTCCGGACGCCACGCAGTTTACGCTTTGGTCGCCTACGGCGGACGAAGTGCGCCTGATGCTATACGATGCGGGAGACGGCGGGCATGCTTATGAAACAGTGGTCATGTCGCCGGCTGAAAACGGTACGTGGACGGCTAAGGTAGAGCAGAACTTGAAAGGCAAGTTCTATACTTTCAATGTGAAAATCGACGGTAAGTGGCTGGGTGATACACCGGGCATCAATGCGCATGCAGTAGGTGTGAACGGAAAGCGTGCCGCCATTATCGATATGCGTGAAACCGATCCGGAAGGCTGGGAAGAGGATCAGCGTCCGCCATTGGCGTCGCCTGCGGATGTGATTATCTATGAGGTGCATCATCGTGATTTTTCGGTGGATCCGTCGTCGGGCATTAAAAATAAAGGTAAGTTCCTTGCCATGACGGAAACGGGAACGGTCAGTCCCGATAAACTGGCAACCGGTATCGACCACTTGAAGGAACTGGGAGTGACACACGTACATATCTTGCCCTCCTATGACTATGCCTCAGTGGACGAAACCAAGTTGGACGAGAATAAATACAACTGGGGCTACGATCCACAGAATTATAATGTGCCCGACGGGTCGTACTCTACCGATCCTTACAAACCGGATGTGCGTATCCGCGAATTCAAACAAATGGTGCAGGCTTTGCATAAAGCAGGCATTCGCGTTGTGCTGGATGTGGTGTATAATCATACTTTCAACACCTCTGAGAGTAATTTTGAGCGTACTGTTCCCGGATATTTCTATCGCCAGAAGCCGGACGGCGGTTTTGCGGATGCTTCTGCTTGCGGCAATGAAACGGCAAGTGACCGTCCTATGATGCGTAAATATATGATAGAGTCTGTCTTGCATTGGATAAATGAGTACCATATCGACGGTTTCCGCTTCGACCTAATGGGTATTCATGACATTGAAACCATGAATGAGATACGCAAGGCGGCAACGGCGGCCGATCCTACTATCTTTATTTATGGAGAGGGCTGGGCAGCGTCGGCTCCTCAGTTGCCACAGGACTCACTGGCAATGAAGGCCAATACTTATAAGATGCCGGGTATTGCCGCGTTCTCCGACGAGATGCGCGACGCATTGCGCGGCCCGTTCAATGATAATCATCAGGGAGCATTCCTTGCCGGACTGCCGGGAGGGGAAGAAAGCATTAAATTCGGTATTGTCGGCGCTATCAAGCATCCGCAAGTCGACAACGGACAGGTGAATTACAGCAAGGCTCCTTGGGCGGAACAACCCACGCAGATGATCAGCTATGTGTCTTGTCACGATGATATGTGTTTGGTGGACAGGCTGAAAGCCAGCCTTCCCGGTATTACTCCCGAAGAACTGGCCCGGTTGGACAAGCTGGCGCAGACGGCGGTGTTCACTTCGCAGGGCGTACCCTTTATTTATGCCGGCGAGGAAGTGATGCGCGATAAGAAGGGGATACATAACAGCTACCAAAGCCCTGACTCTATCAATGCTATCGACTGGAGGCGTAAAATGGAACATGCCGATGTGTTCGCTTATTATAAAGGATTGATTCAGTTGCGTAAGAACCATCCGGCTTTCCGCTTGGGAGATGCCGACTTGGTTCGCAGACATCTGGAGTTCCTGCCGGTTGAGGGCAGCAACGTGGTGGCCTATCACTTGAAGGAAAATGCAGGTGGAGACGCGTGGGGAGATATTTATGTGATATTGAACTCACGTAAAGAGATAGCCAAAGTGCCGGTGCCCGAAGGCAGATATACGGTAGTCTGCAAAGACGGGTTCATCAGTGAGCAGGGCTTGGGGACGATATACGGACCGGAAGTATTTGTTCCGGCACAGTCGGCGCTGATTTTTTATAAATAAGGAAGCCGGAGAACGGAATATACCCCTAACTTTCATTTCTTACATCTGGACAGATAAAATTCCCTTCAGGAGATATGGCTCTTCTTTAGGGCGTACTGATTGTTGCTTCAGTGTACGCTGATTCTTTCTTCAGCGCATACCTGACTGTTTCTTCAGAGTATATTTTTGTTTGCTTAGTTTAAACTCCAAGTTTATTAGGGATAAACTTGGAGTTTATTCCTAATAAACCGGTAGTTTAATGGGGATAAACTGACGCTGTACTTCGTGTGGAAAATCTGCTTATAGTTTGTTCATCCGTACGGAAGTCGCCACATCCGAAGAAGACAAAATAAAAAGTTTACAATCCCGCTTCGGTTAATAAAAAAACTGTTTATCTTTGCCCCGTTTAAAACCCAACCCATCGTCAGGATGCAACAACACACCTTACATATAGCGGGAGGCGTAGCCCGCAACCCGCTTGTCCGTTTATCAAACCCTGTCACGCTCGACTTTCTCGACGGAGAACACATCGCTATTGTAGGCCCTAACGGAGCCGGAAAAAGCCTGCTGGTAGACTTGCTTACGGGCAAATACCCTTTGCGTGATGGCGTGCTGACTTATGATTTCCGCCCTTCCGCTACGCAAACCGCTTACGACAACATCAAGTACATCGCCTTTCGCGACACCTACGGTTCAGCCGATGCCAATTACTACTATCAGCAACGTTGGAACGCCCACGATCAGGAAGATGCCCCGCTGGTGCGCGAATTATTGGGCGAGGTGAAGGATGAAGCCCTCAGGCAACAGCTATTCGGACTTTTCCGTATCGAACCGATGCTCGACAAGAAAATTATTCTCCTTTCCAGCGGCGAACTTCGTAAGTTTCAGTTGACGAAGACGTTGCTCACAGCTCCGCGTATTCTCATCATGGACAATCCTTTCATCGGGTTGGATGCTGCAACCCGCGAGTTGTTGTTTAATGTCTTGGAAAAGCTGGCCCAACTTGCTTCCCTGCAAATCGTGCTGGTTCTTTCTATGTTGGACGATGTGCCGTCTTTTATCACTCATGTGGTTCCCGTTGAAAATGGGGTGGTGGGAGAGAAAATGGAACGTGCCGCCTATTTGCGGACTTTTCGTGAACGGGATGCTATTCGTGTTGAGGCAGATGCCGCTTCTTTCGGTGAATTGCAGCAGCGTATAATGGACCTTCCGTATGAAAATACGAATTTTACTTCAGACGAAGTGGTCCGTCTGAACAAGGTCAGCATCCGTTATGATGACCGTACGATTCTGAAGGAATTGGACTGGACGGTGATGCGCGGGCAGAAGTGGGCATTGAGTGGTGAGAACGGTGCGGGAAAATCCACTTTACTCAGTCTGGTGTGTGCAGATAATCCTCAATCTTACGCCTGCGACATCAGTCTGTTTGGGCGTAAGCGCGGTACAGGCGAGAGCATTTGGGAAATAAAAAAACATATAGGCTACGTCAGCCCGGAGATGCACCGGGCCTATCTGAAGAACCTGCCGGCTATTGAAATCGTTGCTTCCGGACTACATGACAGTATCGGTTTGTACAAGCGTCCGCATGCCGGACAAATGGCTGTGTGTGAGTGGTGGATGGATGTTTTTGGCGTAGCCGGATTGAAGGATAAACCTTTCCTGCAACTCTCCAGCGGCGAACAGCGTCTTGCGTTGTTGGCACGCGCTTTCGTGAAAGATCCCGAACTGCTGATTCTTGACGAACCGTTGCATGGACTGGATACCTACAATCGCCGCCGAGTAAAGAAGATCATAGAGGCTTTCTGCGCCCGCCGGGATAAAACAATGATTATGGTAACCCATTATGAGAATGAACTTCCCGCTACGATCAGCGACCGCCTGTACCTGAAACGCAACCGGTAAAAAAGTCATATCTGCTTATCTTTCACGCATTTCTTAACCAATATTGGCGAGAAATAGAATAAAATAGTTTATTTTTGCCGAATATAATCTGTATTAAGACAAGACTTCGATGAAAGAAAGACTGATAGGATTCCTCAAGACATATTTTTTGTTTGTCTGCATATTTATGTTGCAGAAGCCGTTGTTTATGTTCTTCTACCAAACCTTGTACGAGGGCGCCTCGTGGACGGAATGGTTTCGTGTGATTTGGCATGGGTTGCCGCTGGACTTATCCCTTGCAGGATATCTGACGGCTGTTCCCGGATTACTTTTTATAGGTTCTGCATGGGGGGTGTCCAATCTTCTTCGCCGTATATGGTGCGGCTATTTTATTTTTGTTTCTGTCTTACTCTCTGTCATATTCACCGTCGATTTGGGATTGTATGAATATTGGGGCTTCCGGCTGGATGCTACCCCTTTGTTCTACTTCTTTTCCTCTCCCAAAGATGCGGTGGCGAGTGTCAGCGTCTGGATGGTGGTCGGAGGGATTCTTGCAATGGGCGTCTATGCGGCGGTTTTATATGGAATATTCCATCGGCTGCTGTTGCGGAAAGCCGTTTTCGGACGGATGAAAGTACCTTACCGGCGTTTGAGAGTATCGGGTGTCCTGTTACTGCTGACCGGGTTGCTGTTCATTCCGATTCGTGGCGGGTTTACGGTATCTACCATGAATACGGGAAAGGTGTATTTCAGCACGAACCAGCGTCTGAACCATGCTGCCATAAATCCGGCTTTCAGTCTGATGGAGTCTCTTTCCAAACAAAAGGATTTCGGAAAGCAGTATCGCTTTATGGAAGCTGCTGCCGCAGATCGCATTTTCTCCGGTTTAGTGGATCCTGCCGTTTTAAGAAAAGATTCTGCACCGGCCGACTCTTTACGGCAAACCCCGGACTCCCTGCACTCATTGTTTACGACACAGCGCCCCGATGTGCTTTTGGTAATATTGGAAAGCTTTTCATCTCGATTGATGACTGCATTGGGAGGAGAGCCGGATGTAGCTGTGCAGCTGGATAGTCTGGCGCAGGAAGGAGTGCTTTTTATCAATTTCTATGCAAACAGCTTCCGCACCGATCGCGGACTGGTCGCCATCTTGAGTGGCTACCCGGCGCAACCCACCACCAGTATCATGAAGTATCCGCGTAAGACGCAGTCTATGCCTGCCATTGCCGGTAGCTTGAAGAAAGCCGGTTACGAGACGAAATACTACTATGGCGGCGATGCGGACTTCACCAATATGCGCTCTTACCTGATGTCGTCCGGCTTTGAGGATATTGTTGCCGACCAGGACTTTCCGGTGTCGGAACGTTTGAGCAAGTGGGGAGTGCACGATCACCTTGTGTTCCGCCGCTTACTGGATGATTTGCGGATGGAAGCAACGGATAGCACTCAGGCAGAGAAGCATGCACCGCATTTTCGCGTGTTGCAGACTTCCAGCAGCCATGAGCCGTTTGAGGTTCCTTACAGCCGTTTGGAGAACAAGCGCCTGAACGCTTTTGCATATACGGACAGTTGTGTCGGTGATTTTGTAAAGCAATTCCGAGAACTTCCGCAGTGGAAAAATACAGTGATTGTGTTTGTACCCGATCATTTGGGATCTTATCCCGAACATATCGGCAATCTTGAAATAGCCCGTTACCAGATTCCTCTGTTGATGGTGGGCGGGGCAGTACGCGAGCCGGGACGTGTGGATGTTTACGGTTCACAGCAGGATATTGCCGCTACCTTATTGGCGCAACTGTCATTGCCGCATGGTGAGTTTACGTTCAGTAAAGATATGCTCAATCCTGATTCTCCTCATTTCGCTTTTTTCACTGTGCCTGACGCTTTCGGTTTTGTGACGCCTGACAATCAATTGATATTTAATAATGAAGCGAATGGTATTGCTGTGGATGAAGGACCGGAGAAAGGACAAAACCTGCTGCGGGGACAAGCTTATTTGCAGAAATTGTATGACGATATAGCCAAAAGATAGGATGATATTAGCAGATGTTTTATCGGGGTTGGTGGAAATGGATACCGCCCTGTTGCTCGCAATCAACGGAGCACGTGCGGAGTGGGCGGACTTTTTCATGTATGCCTTTAGTGGAAAATGGATCTGGGTGCCGCTGTACGCAGCAATTCTCTATGTGATAGTACGTAATTTGCATTGGAAAGTTGCCATAGGCTGTGCCGTAGCTATTGCGCTGACCATTACTTTTGCCGATCAGATAGGGGCGACTGTTATCCGGCCGTTGGTGTGCCGCCTTCGTCCGGCCAATCTGGAGAATCCTGTTTCGGAATTTGTGCATATCGTGAACGGTTATAGGGGTGGGCGATATGGCTTCCCTTCCTGCCATGCCGCCAATACATTCGGACTGGCTTTCTTCTTGTTTTATCTGTTCCGCAACCGGGCCTTGAACTGGTTCATTATGATATGGGCTCTGCTGACGTGTTATTCCCGTTCTTATTTGGGAGTACACTATCCGGGGGACTTGCTGGCAGGTGCTTTGGTGGGCTTTGCTGGGGCGTCTCTCTGCTATTGGCTTTTCAGCCGGTTGTGCAAGTATGAGCGGAAAGAAGATTATAAGCATATTTATGTTCCCATTTGGGTTGGGGGAGCTACGGTGCTCGGTATACTGGCCTATGCGCTGATACGCACCTTGTTGTAGCGTCTTTCTTGTCGCCTTTTTCCGTAAACGAGGATTGATAAACATCTTTCTTCCTCATTTGTTATCTGTATTGATAAACTAATAAAACAGATACTTATGATGAGCTTAGGAAGCTGGATGAACGAAATCCTCATTGATTGGGGAATAGACCCGAAACTTGCGAATATGTTTGACGAAACTATTATAGCCGTATTGATGATAGGTGTGTCAATAGGGCTGGATTACCTGTGTCAGGCTATATTTGTGGGAGGAATGAGGCGTTATACGAAACGTGCGCCCCATCAGTGGAATACACTCCTGATGAAACGTAAGGTGGTGCATCATCTTATTCATGTCTTGCCAGGCATATTGGTCTATTTTTTATTGCCCTTGGCATTTGTACGGGGAAAGGAAATCTTGGAGTTCTCACAGAAAATATGTGCGGTATATATCATTGCTGCAATACTGTTTACCATCAACGGTTTGCTGCTGGTGATGCTGGATGTGTATAATGCAAAGGACAAGCAGAAGAGCCGTCCTATGAAAGGCTTTGTGCAGGTTCTTCAGGTGCTGTTGTTTTTTATCGGCGGGATTATTATAATTGCCGTACTCTTGGATAAGTCTCCGATGACATTATTTGCAGGTTTGGGGGCATCGGCGGCTGTGCTGATGTTGGTGTTCAAAGACAGTATTCTTGGATTTGTGGCGGGCGTGCAACTCTCTGCCAATGACATGCTGCGTATTGGCGACTGGATATCCCTGCCCAACGATACCGCCAATGGAACAGTGGAGGAGATCACGCTGAATACGGTGAAGATACGTAATTGGGATAATACAATCTCCACCGTACCTCCTTATACATTAGTGAACAATTCTTTTCAGAACTGGCGCGGAATGCAGGAGAGCGGTGGGCGTCGTGTGAATAAGAACATTTATCTGGATATGACTACCCTTAAGTTCTGCACTCCCGACATGCTGGATGTCATTCGTAAGGATGTTCCTCTGATGGCGGATTATCAGCCGGCAGAAGGAGAAGTGCCCACCAATGCCCAGCTTTATCGTATCTATATTGAACGCTATCTGCGCAGCCTTCCGGTGGTGAATCAGGATTTGGATTTAATTATCAGCCAGAAAGAACCTACAACTTATGGAGTCCCTGTTCAGGTCTATTTCTTTTCGCGTAATAAGGTGTGGAAAGAATATGAACGTATTCAGTCCGACATATTCGATCATTTGTTGGTCATGGTCGGCAAGTTCGATTTGAAATTGTATCAGTATTCCGACTAATATAGTAACCTGAATTCTGCCCATACGGGAAGGTGGTCGCTGTATCCCGCCTGGTATTTCATGCCATAGTAGGTACGGAAAGGTTGATTGTCTCCGTATTTCTTGTCTTCGGTCAGAAGAAAGGGAGCATGAAAAACATCGGCTTTGTCTTCTGCGGTATATAGAGGGGAAGTTGCCGTTAGCAGATTGCCCGAAAGGATGATATGGTCGAGCAACCCCCATTCTCCCTGATATTTGTAGCTTCCGAAATGCTTGTTTGCAGCGCTTTTCCTTGCCAAAAGGTGATAAAGCATTTGAGATTTCAGTGAGTCTGTTTCTGCGGGTGGTATTCCGGCTTTTAGTATCTTTTGCACAGACTTGTTGCCGGGATAGTCGTTGAAATCGCCCATGATGATAATTTGAGGATGGGTGCGGACATGAAACAGACTGTCTGTTGCATTTTTCAATCTTTGTGCTGCCAGCAGGCGATAAGGTTCGGATGCTTTTGCTCCGCCGGAACGGGATGGGAAATGGGCGACGAATACATCTAAAGTGTCGCGGTTCAAAAGTAAGCCGCTTACATGAAGTATGTCGCGTGTAGGACGGCTGCTTTTGTGAAGTCCGGTTACCGGAAGGCTTTGGCTGGAAAGTAGTTTGAATATTCCTCTTTGATAAAGTAATGCCACATCAATGCCCCGTTCATCGGGGGAATGGGTAATGACATAACGGTAGCCGGCCTCCCGCAGGATGGAGTAACGTGTGAGGTCATGCAGTACACTGTCATTCTCTACTTCGCAGAGCGCCACTAATGCAGGTGGTGTCCATTTACCTACGGCAATGATGACACGTGCAATGGCATCTAATTTTTTCTTGTATTTAAAATAATTCCAGTGACGGACAGCATCCGGTAGGAACTCGTAATCGTTTTTCAGAGTATCATGGCGGCAATCAAACAAATTCTCTACGTTGTAGCCCATGATGCGAAAAGTGAGTGTGTCTTTCTTTATTTGTCCGTATAGCGGAGCAGATGACAAGAAAGCGAGAAAGACCAAAGCGGCTGCAGGAATAAAAAGAAGCGGAGCACTTCTTCTGTCACTCCGCATCTTTTCTTTATATTCCGTTGTTGGTATGTCCATTAATGTTTGGCAGGGATATGCTTCAATATATCCAGCAGATGATCCCAGAATTTCTGTACGGTGGGGATAAGCATCCGTTCATCGGGAGAGTGTACTCCTTGTAAAGTCGGACCAAAGGAAATCATATCCAAAGAGGGATATTTGTCGAGGAATAATCCACATTCCAATCCGGCGTGGATAGCCTTGATTTGGGCATCTACACCGAACAGGCGTTTGTATGACGCCGCTGCCACTTCCAGAATTTCCGAGTGAGGATTGGGCTTCCAGCCCGGATAGCCGTCGCCGAAAGAAACGTTGGCCCCTGCCATTTCGAATACGGTACGTACCATAGTGGCGATGTCTTGTTTGGAAGATTCGGTAGAACTGCGTTGGCTTGTCTCAATACGGATAATATTACCCGGTTTCATCTTTGCGGATGCCAAGTTGGTGGATGTTTCTACCAGGCCCGGAATATCCTGGCTCATAGCATATACTCCATGAGGAACGGCATAAAGAGCTTGCAGCAGATGGTTGGCAGTGTCTTTGTCAATGGCTTTTGTACGGTGGGATTCTGACTCAAGTGTGAACTGTAAATCAGGATCGGCTACTGCATACTCTGCTTCTGCTTCCGCAGCAAATATGTTTAGGTCAGTGCGCAGCGCGTGTTTGTCGGCTTCGGGGATGGCTATAACGGCATGTGCCTCGCGTGCAATGGCGTTACGCAGGTTACCTCCGTCTATCTCGCAGAGATATGCATCGTATTTTTTGAAAGTCCGGTTCAGGAAGCGGTTCAATAACTTGTTGGCATTGCCGCGTCCCAAATGAATATCACCACCGGAATGTCCGCCTTTAAGTCCTTTTACCTGTACCTTGCAGAAGAAATATCCGGAAGGTACATCCACTTCCCGATAAGTAAACTCGGCCACAGAGTCTATGCCACCGGCACAGCCGATGAAAAGCTCTCCTTCGTCTTCGGAATCGAGGTTCAGGAGAATATCGCCACTCATAAAACCTTCTTGCAAGGCAAAAGCACCGGTCAGTCCGGTTTCCTCATCGACAGTGAACAGACATTCGATGGGGCCATGTTCAATGCTGTCGTCGGCAAGAATAGCCAGTTCGGTTGCTACACCGATACCGTTATCGGCTCCCAGCGTGGTCCCTTTGGCTTTCAGCCATTCGCCGTCTATTTCTGTTTCAATAGGGTCGGTGAGGAAGTCATGTTCGACATCGTTGTTTTTTTCGCATACCATGTCCACATGAGATTGCAGTACGACGGTCTTTCGGTTCTCCATACCCGGTGTAGCCGGTTTCTTAATCAGTACGTTTCCGGCTTCATCCACCTTTGTTTCCAACTTATGTTTCTCTCCGAATGCTTTTAGAAAAGCGATAATCTTTTCTTCCTTTTTGGAAGGACGCGGAACTTGGCATATTTCCTCAAAATAGTGGAATACGCCGGCCGGTTTCAAGTCTTTTTTTTCCATATCTTATAGTTTATAGCAGGTTAGGATACCCTTGATGTGTATTCTAATCTTCTGTTTTTAAATTTCAATTCTTGTACAAATTAACCTCGTATTGCTAAAGTTGGTTAAATTGGTTGCCTATTTTATTTCCCTTTCTCTTTTTTTAGAGTAAAAAAGGATGCTTAGTCCAACCAAAGCCCTATATTTGCACCCACAAAACAGTGTAAGCCGAAAGTAAAAACAAATTTCAAATGCTTTTTACCGAATGGTATTCTGTTTTGTGCAACAAAATTAATGGAAATGCTCGGTACATTATTGATAACTTTGTTAATAGTTGCTATTTGCATTGTTTTATTGGGAGTAAAGGTCTTTTTTGTGAAAGGCGGCAAGTTTCCTAACGGACACGTTAGCGGCAATAAAGCGATGCGGGATAGAGGAATCGGGTGCGTACAGTCGCAAGACAGAGAGGCACAGAAGAAAAGCCGTTTCTCTATTGATGAACTGGAGAAAACCTTAAACGATAGTATGAACTAAATAAACTAAAAACAATATTTTTACAAATTATGAAGAGATTAAACTACCTCGTAAACGGTTTGGCAGCTCTTGCACTAATCGTTTTATTTTCTCAATGCGCTGGTAAAGCAGATAATCAAGCAGCAAATGCTTCAACACAAGCAGCCGGATTGTCCGGAATGAAAATCGCTTATGTAGAAATAGATACGCTTTTGGCTAAATATAACTATTGCGTCGATTTGAATGAAGCAATGGTGAAGAAGAGCGAGAATGTACGTTTGACTTTGAACCAGAAAGCCAAAGATCTTGACCGCCAGAAACAAGAGTTCCAGACAAAAGTTCAGAACAATGCTTACCTCACACAGGAACGTGCCCAACAAGAATACAACCGTATTGCTAAATTGGAGCAGGACTTGCAGAACTTGGGTAATAAATTGCAGTCAGAACTGATGAGCGAAAACGAAAAAAACAGTCTGCAGTTGCGTGACTCTATCAATGCTTTCCTGAAAGAGTATAATAAAACGAGAGGTTATAGCATGATTATCAGTAATACTGGTTTTGATAATCTGTTGTATGCTGACAGTATTTATAATATAACTCGCGAAATCTTGGAAGGTCTGAATGCCAGATATTCATCTCCGGTTAAGAAATAAGGTGAAAAAACAAATTGCAGGATATTCAGTTAACTTGATAGTTTGTAATGAGTTAACTGAATACCAACCAATAAGTTAACATCATAAAGAAAGGAAGTTAATATCATGCTTGGCATGAAGTTAACTTCCTTTTTAGTTATATGTCTAATAATCTTTGGGAGGATTCGCAACACTGCAAAAAAGTCTTTTAGGGCTTTCCTTCTGTTTATCTTTCAGCTTCTATTGTATAAGTAAAACTGTCTGCTCTGTAATAGCCTATATTATATTCAATAGGTATTTGGTTAATATCGTAAACAAAACGTTCCCGAATCAGGATGGGAGCAGTTGGTTTGATATCTAGTTTTTCTGCAATGGCCTCTCCTGCAAGTCTGGCAGAAATCTTTTCTTTACTTGTCTTTACAATAATGTTGTAGTCTTTTTCTAATAACTCATATAAAGGACGTGTGAAATCTTCTTCACCGGTTAAGGGGGTACTTGGGTTAAAGTAGGAGATGAAGTAAACAAATGGATACTCTTTCTTTCCTCGTACTCTTTCCAGTACGATACACTTAGGGGAAGTATTGGGAGTTATCTCAAAAAAGTTACAAATATCTTCTGTTGGTTTTTTCCGGCTAATGTGTAGCTCGAAATTGCGTATCTCTATACCTAGCATCTTCATTTCTTGAGAAAAACTCAACCAATTTTTTACTCCTCCCAAGATTCCTTTTTGTGCAACTTTTGTACCTACTCCTTTTTTACGTACCAACAAACCTTCGAATACAAGTTTGTTGATAGCTTGTCTTAGCGTATTTCGAGAAATATTCAGCTTTTGTGAAAGTTCTACTTCATTAGGCAGGTATTTGCCTGTTTTATATTCTTCAGAATCAATTAGATTGCGAAGGATCTCCTCTGCTTGTGCATGGAGGGGTTTGCTGCTATTGTGATCTATCTGCATAGTTATTTACCTTTATTTCCTTTTGCAATGATAAGAATAAAAAAAAAAATGCGCAAATCTTTTGTGATAATAATATATTCTATATATTTGCGCAAAATAATATATGTTCAAACAAAGTATTGTAATTCATGAGAAAATCAAATTATGACAAATTCCCTGTTACGATGATTAATGGTAATATTATGCAGGGATGGAGTGATATCCGTAGTGTTTTAGAGGGTAAGATAAAAGAAAATCGTATTCTTGCTGTTGATTGTTATACAGGAGTTTATGAGGATGAATTGGTGGGGGAACTGACAAAAATCTCCGCGCAAATAATATTGGTACGTGATTTGTATAAGTCGGAGAGTATGTTGATACAAATGACGGAGCGCTTTATGACAACCGATGTATTGTTTGGTTATGTAACAAATTTGTGCTTGACTGATTATTTTGATATGGAGAAATTGGACGCTGCAAGGAAAAAAATTGCAGAGTTGGATATTCCTGTCATTATAATAGGTACGGGTGCTGCTTTGGTTGCACCTGAAGCAACGTTGGTATATGCGGATATGGCCCGTTGGGAAATACAGCAGCGTTTCCGTCGTCATGAAGTGAAGGCTTTGGGTATTGATAACCGGGAAGAACCTGTCTCTTTGCAGTATAAGCGCGGATATTTTAACGATTGGCGTATTTGTGATCATTATAAAGATACGCTGTTTACGAAAGTTGATTTTTGGTTGGATACGCATATTGCCGGACATCCTAAAATGATTGATCGTGAAACATTCTTTTGTGGTATAGAGAAAACGGCTTCCGGACCTTTTCGTGTAGTTCCGTTTTTCGATCCGGCTCCATGGGGTGGACAGTGGATGAAAGATGTTTGTGATTTGGATCGTAGTAAGCAGAATTTTGGTTGGTGTTTTGACTGTGTTCCTGAAGAGAATAGCTTATATTTTGAGGTAAATGGAGTACGGTTTGAATTACCCTCTGTGGATTTGGTTTTATTGAAGAGTAAGGAAGTTTTAGGTGAACCGGTAGAGGCACGTTTTGGAAAAGATTTCCCAATCCGTTTTGATTTTCTTGATACAATGGGAGGGGGAAATCTGAGTTTGCAGGTTCATCCTACAACTCAGTTTATTCGTGACAATTTTGGCATGTATTATACACAGGACGAGAGTTATTATTTACTTGATGCGGGAGAAGATGCTGTTGTTTACTTGGGTGTAAAGAATGGAGTAGATGGTAAGGCTATGATTGACGATTTGGAAAAGGCTCAACGTGGAGAAATTGTTTTTGATGCAGAGAAGTATGTAAATAAAATTCCCGCTCGCAAACACGATCATTTTCTGATTCCTGGCGGAACGATTCATTGTTCTGGTTCAAATAGCATGGTGCTTGAAATTAGTTCGACTCCAAACTTGTTTACATTCAAACTCTGGGATTGGCAACGCTTAGGATTAGATGGAAAGCCGCGCCCTATAAATGTGGAACGTGGTAAGCATGTTATCAATTGGAATAGAGATACAGACTATGTATATGAACGTTTGCGTAATCATGTGACTCGGATAGCAGAAGGCGAGGGCTGGATAGAAGAACGTACTGGATTGCATGAAAATGAGTTCATTGAAACACGTAGGCATCGTTTCACCGAACCGGTTCTTCATAGTACCAATAATAGTGTGAACGTGTTTAACTTGCTTGAAGGGGAAGAAGCTGTCATTGAAAGTCCGTCCGGAGCTTTTGAACCATTTGTTGTTCACTATGCGGAAACTTTTATTATTCCGGCTTGTGCAAAGGAATATACGATTCGCCCATATGGTAAAGCAGAGGGCAAAGAGTGTGTAACAATAAAAGCATACGTGCGTTTCTAAGTAATTTTAAAGTTTATTTCAAAGAAATCTAATATTATGTATGAACATGATAAACGTGTGGTATTAACGTTGGATGCAGGAGGAACAAATTTTGTTTTTTCTGCCATTCAGGGGAATAGCCAAATTATAGCTCCGATTAGTTTTCCATCTGTTTCGGATAACTTGGACAAGTGCCTTGCTAACTTACTGACAGGTTTCGATACTGTAATGAAGAAATTGGAAACTTTACCAGTTGCTATCAGTTTTGCTTTTCCTGGCCCTGCAGATTATAGGAATGGAGTAATAGGAGGAAATCTTCCTAATTTTCCTTCTTTTCGGAATGGAGTTGCATTAGGCCCTTTCCTACAACATCACTATGGGATTCCGGTATTTATAGAAAATGATGGTAACTTGTTTGCCTATGGAGAAGCCTTATCGGGTGCACTCCCTATGGTAAATCAGCAGCTTTCTATTTCAGGAAATACGCGTGAATATAAGAATTTGCTAGGAATAACCTTAGGTACCGGTTTTGGGGCAGGAGTGGTTATCAACAACTGTTTACTTAACGGTGACAATGGTTGTGGTGGGGATACATGGCTGATGCGTAATAAGAAATATCCTAATATGATAGCTGAAGAAAGTGTCAGTATTCGTGCGGTGAAGCGTGTCTATGCTGAGTTATCTGGCGTAAAAGATAAGAGTCTGACTCCCAAAGATATATTTGATATTGCTGAGGGAATAAAGGAAGGAGACCGGCAGGCAGCGGTGGCAAGCTTTGGTGAAATGGGAGAAATGGCGGGTAGTGCTATAGCCTCGGCACTGAATATTGTAGATGGTCTAGTTGTGATTGGAGGAGGATTGGCAGGAGCTTCGCGCTATATTCTCCCGGCATTGATAGCAGAACTGCGTTCTTCTGTTTCCATGTTCTCTGGAGAAACTTTCCCTTGTGTACAAATGGATGTTTATAATTGGGAAGATGAGGTTGAGAGAAAGGATTTTCTTGCTCCTTGCGATAGGGAGGTATACATTCCCGGTACGGAAATTAAGGTTCCTTATAATTATTCGAAACGAATTGCCGTATTATGTAGTCGGGAAGGAACAAGCTGCTCTATCATGCGTGGGGCTTATGCATATGCATTGCAATCAATAGATAATTAACTATATAATGTAATTATGAAAACACTAAAGAAAAATTTGTTTATTCCGTTTGTTTTAGGAATAATGCTGTCTGTCATTATTGCTTGTAATGACGAAAGTGGAAGTGGAACTGCTCTCACATTGAGTTCTTATGAAGGAAAGGTGAAAATTGGTGATATGGCTTCTGTACAAATATCATTATCTGATCCGGAAAGTTTTTCTAAAATAGTTGTAAAGAAATCTATTTCGGGGAAAGAGGTGGTAGACTATAAAAAAGAGTTGAATGTAAAAGACATTGAATTCCCTTATACTTTCCGGGAAGAAGTCGTTGCAGGGGATGAAACTGGTGTAGTAGTTTATTCTTTCTATGGAATGAATGCTAACAATTTATTGGTAGATGCCTCGGATTTGGTACTTACAGTAGATTTGGCGGAAGTTCCTTTATTGCTGAAATATGACTGGAAATTGGTTCAGCAGATTATACAAGGAGAGGATTGGGCTACTCCGGATCTGAAAGATGATGTTTATCGCTTTAATTCGGACTTGACTTTAGAATGGGATTGGGGAACTGTATTCTCAGCAATAGGATTGGAGAAACTGAATGCATGTTGTTCATGGGATGTAGACCAGGCTGGAGCAAAAGTGGAATATCTGTACATGGTAAAGTATAGTGTTTTTAATACTGCTTCTCCGATGATAACAAAATATAAAGTAGTACAGTTGGCTGACAGGAAAATGATTTTGGAAAGCCATCAGAACCTCGCAGGGCTGGGACCGGATTTTTCAACGGATGAAGTTGTGATGGAAACCTATGAGCCTGTATCCAAGACTGATGATTTTACTCCTTATCGAGGAGAAAATCCTGATAATTATATCATAGATACTTGTAATCCGGGATCTTATAAATAAAAAAAATATGAAAAACATGAATTTTATTAAAGCAATAGTTGTTTGTTCTTTCATGCTGTTGAGTGGAATCGTTTTGGCTCAGACTGGTATGAAAGACATAAAAGGTACGATTTGTGACGAAAGCGGTGAGCCGATAATTGGAGCTTCTGTCATTGTGAAAGGGACGTCTAATGGTACTATTTCCGATCTGGATGGTAAATTTACTTTGTCGGTATCCGATAAGGCAGTAATTGAAATCTCTTTTGTAGGCTATGAAACGCAGGAAATAAAAATGAATACGCCAAAAACGGATTTTAAGATTGTATTGCGTGATGATGCTGAACTCTTGGAAGAAGTTGTAGTGGTTGGATATGGTGTGCAGAAAAAAAGTGATTTGACTTCAGCGGTTGCTACGGTTAAATCTGACGAGTTGGCAGCCACATCGGTAACTTCTTTAGACCAGGGGTTGCAAGGACGTGCGGCTGGAGTGGTAGTATTGAATACGTCTGGTCAACCGGGTGCGGGGACGTCAATTCGTATTCGTGGTACTAGCTCTATCAATGGAAACAATGAACCGCTTTATGTTATTGATGGTATTCCTGTGATTAGCGATGCTTCTTCATTCAGTACGGGTGCTTTACAGAATCCTGCATTGAATCCGTTGACTAATATTAATCCTAATGATATTGAGTCAATTGAAATTTTGAAAGATGCTTCTGCCACATCCATTTATGGTGCACGCGGAGCAAATGGTGTTGTATTGGTAACTACGAAGCAGGGCAAGAGCGGTAAGCCGAAAGTTTCTATTGGTGCAAAGTTTACTTTGCAACAAGTGACAAAGAAGATGGATATGTTGAACTCTGTTCAACTGGCGGAATTAGCAAATGAGGTAGCCGATAACGATGGAGTAGAACGTAATCCTGTTTTTGCCGGTTTGAATAATCTGTCGAAAATCAATACAGATTGGCAAGATGAAATATTCCGTACAGCTCCGATGCAGAATTATGATATTTCAGTTTCGGGCGGTAATGATAAAACGACTTATTTCATTTCTGGTAATTTGTTGTTGCAAGATGGTATTATCATAGGATCGGATTTCGGTAAGGGAAGTTTCCGTGTGAATTTGAACCAACAAATCAATAAATGGTTAAAAGCCGGTATATCAACCAACTTGAGTTATAGTCGTTCGAACGGTGTAGTTACTAATGCAGAAGGAGGCTTTGCTTCTAGCGTAACCTCTTGGGCGCTTGAAATGAATCCGGGACTTCCTGTAAGAGATTCTGAGGGAAATTATACGTATGAAAATAACATGAAATCTCCCAATGTAGGTAATCCGGTCCAAGATGCTTTAGAGGCAAAGAATAGAAATACATCTTTCCGCACATTGGCAAACGCATTCTTGGAATATATGCCGATTAAGGATCTAACATTCAAGACAAGTATCGGTGTAGATTATTTCTATATCAAGGACCAATCTTTTGGAGCCGGAGAACTGAAGCGCGCAGAATCGAATGGTGGCTATGCGAATATAGGAAATCGTGATGGCTACAATTGGGTGTGGGAAAATACGGTTAACTATAATCAGACTTTTGGTGATCACACACTAGGCGTATTGGGTGGTATGACGGCCCAAGCATTCGTTTCCGAAAACTCGTCTGTTTCAACAGCTGATTTTGAAGATGGGTTTTTAGGGTTCAATTCTATCCAATCAGGTGCATTGCGCCAAGCGGCAAATTCAGGAATTGCAGAATGGCAAATGCTTTCTTACTTGGCCCGTATCAACTATGGTTATAAAGGACGTTACTTGTTAACTTTGACCGGACGTGTTGACGGTTCTTCCAAATTTGGTAAAGGCAATAAGTATGGCTTTTTCCCCTCCGTTGCTGGCGCATGGAGAGTTTCAGAGGAGAACTTCATGAAAGAAATGAAAGCTGTTTCTAATTTAAAATTAAGAGCAAGTTATGGTATTGTGGGTAATGAAGGTATTCCCCCTTATAGCTCGCAAGGTTTGATGTATAATGCAGAGGCTTATTTTGGCAATACTGAAATAGTAAAGGGGCTTACTCCTTTTACATTAAGCAATCAAGATTTGAAATGGGAAACGACTTCTCAAGTTAATGTGGGTATTGATTTGGGGTTGTTTAAAAACCGACTGACATTGACTGCGGACTACTATTATAAAAAAACTCGCGATTTGTTGCTGACCATGCCGGTTGCTTTTAATACCGGTTATGATTCTGTAGTGAGCAATGTAGGTAATTTAATGAATCAAGGTTTTGAAGTGACATTGGGTGCAGTTCCGTTTGCTGGTAAGTTCAGTTGGAATATGGATTTTACACTTGGATACAATAAAAATGAAATCACCAATTTAGCGGGAAGTCAGGAAAATCTTAGAGGTAATTCCATTTTGGGTATCACTTATTGGACTGAAATAACCGAAGGCCAACCTATTGGAACTATTTATGGTTATAAAACCGATGGCATTGCTCAATTAGGCGAGGATTTATCCGGAATCCCATTTTTTGCAGGAAAAGCATTACATCATGGTGATCGTAAGTATGTAAATAAAAATGATGACAATGTTATTAATGAGGACGATTTGTTCATTCTGGGAAATGCTAATCCTGACTTTACTTTTGGCCTTAACAATACATTCAATTTTAAATTGAGAAATAACTCTTCATTAGGATTGACTGTCTATTTGCAAGGAGCTGTGGGGAATGAGATTGTCAACTTCAATAAGTTTTCTTTGGAGAGCTTCGATGGATACAAGAATAACTCTACTGCAGCTTTGAATCGTTGGACCCCTGATAATCCGACAAACTTATATCCTCGTGCAACAACCAAAACTGCGGGAAATATTTTGTCAGATCATTATGTAGAGGATGGTTCCTATCTAAGAATAAAGGATATTACGTTGAGCTATACTTTCCCGGCAAATATCATAAAGAAGTTCTATTGTGAGGGATTGACTATTTTTGCGGGACTAAAAAATATACATACATTCACTGACTATTCAGGATATGATCCTGAGGTGAGCCGTTTTGCGAACAATAATCTTTCAATGGGTGCAGACTATGGTTCTTATCCGATGTCTAAATCTTATGAATTTGGTTTAAGAATGAATTTTTAACTGAAATTTTATTATGAAAAAATATATATTAGCAGCTTTATTTTGTGGAACTTTTACATTCTGTTCATGCTCAGGATTTTTGGATGAAGTTCCCAAAGGACAAATTACGACTGAAAGTTATTATCGGACAGAACAGCATGCTATTTCTGCTACCAATGCGATTTATAATTATTTGATTATGGGGTATTCTCCAGGTGGTTTGTGGGACAAAAACTATGGTGGAGTCTTTTATAATGATTATTGGGTTCTTCAGGATTTGTTTTCTGATAATGCAAACAGCCAGCAGGCAAGTATTCAATACACGTCTGTTGACAACATGCAGATAGACCAATACAATGAACCGGTTGAGTTGCTTTGGCGGGATTTCTATCAGACCATTAAATGTTGTAATGTGGTGATAGATAAAGTTCCGGCTATTGATATGGACGATATTTTGAAGAAACATTTGATAGCAGAGGCTAAATTCTTTAGAGGAATGATGTATTTCGATTTGATTCGTATGTTCGGTGATGTTCCTTTACGAGAACATAACTTGGAGAGTGCAGACGAAGGATCGATGGTCCGGGTATCCAAAGACGAGATTTATAAATTGATCTTTGAGGATTTGATAACAGCTGAAACTGATTTGAAGTATTCACCAAGATATGGCGGTGGAAGACCTTATCCGGAGTCCGCGTCGGCATTATTGGCACGAGTCTATTTGACTTATGCAGCTGAGCACAATGATACTGAGTATTATGAACTTGCCGTTAAAAAAGCAGATGCTGTAATACCAAAATTCCCAATGTTGGAAAATTATGCAGATCTGTTCAAGATTAGTAATCGTTTTAATAGTGAAATTATATGGGGAGCAAATTTTAGCGCTTCATTGAGTGATGGTTGGGCTGGAGCTCAATTCTTGGTTCGATTGCTTCCTAATATGGATGGAGTGGATAATGCACAAGGTTGGGAAAGTGCAACGGAAAATTTATATAGCAGCTTTAATGCTAATGATGCACGTTTGCCTGTAGTCTTAAAACGTAGTGTTACTTATCAAGATGGAACCGTTAAACAGTTTGCAGAACCTTATGTATTTAAGTACTGGGATCAAGAGGCTGAGCCTAAAGGAAATAGTACAGATGCAATTTTCCCAGCTATCCGTACGGCAGAGATGTATCTGATTAAGGCTGAGGCACTGAATGCGATTAATCAAGGGCCAACGCCGGATGCAGTGAAAGCTATAAAGAAAGTGAGAGACAGGGCCGGATTGGCTTCCGACAATTTACCGACAGATTACGAGGGGTTCAAAAAAGTAGTGCTTGAAGAATATCGTCATGAGTTTGTAATGGAAGGACATCGTTGGTTCGACTTGACAAGAATGTGTACACCACAGGAGTTTGTGGATATCATCAAAGCTGCCAAACCGGATGCAACCCCGCAACTTTATCATGTAAAGTTCCCTATTCCGCAGCGTGAGAGAGATTTGTCACAAGGGCAAATAACTCAAAATGAGGGATATAATCAATAGTATTAATTAGAATTATAAGTCGGAGATTATTTTCAATCTCCGACTTGTCCAAAAGAAGTACCATGAAAAAGATAATGATTTTTTCTTTGCTGTTTTCATTAGCGGCTTGCCGGGGAAATTCCGAACAGAAAGTTGTGGATCCGGTCGTTGAGTTTGATTCTGCTTTTTGTGAGAGGTTAATGCCCGGATTAGGTGGGGGAATCACCGGAGGGGACGGAAGTATATCAATCGACTTGAAAGACGGGCGTAGTTTGTTTATGTGGGGGGATTCTTTCTTTGGTGATGTTATAAACGACAAGCGGGCAAAAGACACAAAATTTGTAATAGGCAATACATTTACAATTATTGACAAGAATGGACAACTGAAAACTTTATATAGTGGAACAAAAGAAAATCCGTTGGCATTCATTGAGGCAGATCAAGATGGGAAGAGTCCGGTTTGGTACTGGCCCGGTCATGGATTTGTAGAAAACGGAATTCTTCATTTATTTATGTCTAAGTTCCATAAAGTCGGAGAAGGGTCTTTCGGCTTCGAATATCTGTGCTGTGATTATTTCCGTTTGGATGTGGAAACGATGAAGATTATTGATAAGGAAAACTTCAAGGCTGCCAATGAAAACAATGTACATTACGGGCATGCAGTACTTCCATATAAAGGAGAAATATATGTATATGGAACAAGGGCTGATGCTATGGGGATGGCAGAAGTACACGTATCAAAAGCAAAGCTGATAAATGATAAATTGGTGGACTTTTCTTATTGGGACGGAGCCGAATGGCAGACTGATGCCCGAAAATCACAAAGAATAGCAGGGATTACGAAAAGTGTTTCCGAGCAGTTTAATGTTGTAGAACTGGAAGAAAAGATAGCACTGGTATCACAAGACCGTTCGGGGAATGTGAAAGATATCTATTCCTTTATTGCAGACAAGCCGGAAGGACCATTTAGTAATGAAAAACTGCTTTATAAGGTGGAGGAGAGTGGCTTTGAGGTAGACAGTATGATGACCTATAATGCAATGGTACATCCTCAATATAGAAAAGGCGGTAAGGTTTTAATGTGTTATAATGTAAATACATATAGCATGATGAAATTGTTTGAGAAGGCTTCTTTGTATCAGCCTCGTTTTATATGGGTGCCGATTGAGAAAATTATAAAATAAAAGAGATAATAGGTATGACAAAAATAACTTTAAGAAAGATAGTGACCTCATTGATAGGGAGCATAATGCCCTTGGCAATGTTTGCTGGTCAAGATAATGTAGCTCCTCAGGCAAAAGTTTCAGTTTCGGATATATTGGGAATCGGATTCGAGGCGCGTAATTTGGTGGATGGTAAGGTTATGTATGCTAATGAGGGAGAGTGGGCATGCAAAGGAAGCGTGACCTCATGGGGAGTTATGCACTTACCATGGGCTCAATTGGACTGGGACAATGAAATAGATGTTGACCGGATAGTACTATATGACAGAGTATCGGAGTTGGAGCATCTTGCCGGGGGAACATTGCACTTTAGTGATGGATCAAAAGTTAGTGTTACGGCAATCCCTAATGATGGAAGTCCTAAAGAAGTTTGTTTTCCATCTAAGAAAATAAAATGGGTTCGTTTTGAGGCAACTGATGGCGCAGGAAAAAATATAGGTTTATCCGAAATAGAAGTATTCCGTACTCGTGGTGAGAATACAGAATATGTAGAATGGGTAGATCCTTATATTGAAACGACAAGAGGGCGCTGGTTCTATTGCACTCCGGCAGCTCGCCCTTTTGGAATGGTGGCAGCGCATGCTTTTACCCGCAACAAAAACCAAGGTGGCGGCGGATATAATTATAACTTTAATGAGGTCTTAGGTTTCTCTCAAGTTAATGAGTGGATGGTGTCCGGACCGAATATAATGCCGGTATCCGGTGGAGTAAATCCGACTCAAGGAATGGATGGATGGAAATCAGAATTCAAGCATGAAAGTGAAATTATTCAGCCGGGGTATCATCGTCTGTTTCTTGACAGATATAAGACGTGGGTGGAATATACGGCAACTGATAGGGTGACATTTTATCGTTTGAATTATACATCTGACAAGAATGCCAAACTACTGGTAGATATAGGTAGTGTATTAGGTAATTGTTCTATGGATAAAGGGGGGGTATTGCGTATTAGTGATAAGCGTATTGTAGGTGAATTTATGACGACCGAACGTTTTTGGGGAGGGCCAGACAGCCTTAAACTTTGTTTTGTCCTTGATTGTAGTGTTCCGATAAAGAAAATAGATGGATGGAGTGAGAAAGGAATCAATCCGGATGTAGAGGCTATTTCCGGTAATAATGCAGGTATGGTCCTTGATTTTGGAGAATTGGAAGGAAGTGAGGTGTTGTTCAAAATAGCACTTTCATATACGACAGTGGATAATGCCATTGAGAACTTGAATACAGAATTACCGCATTGGGATTTTGAAAAAATACGTAAAGATACGCGTGATATATGGAATGAAATGTTTGGCCGTATTGCGGTAGAAGGTGGAAGTCAAGCACAACACATAAAATTCTATACAGATTTGTGGCATGCCCTTTTGGGACGTCATAAAATTACTGATGTTAATGGTTATTATCCTGATTATACGGCAGGTCCGTATGTAAACAAACGTACTGCAGCACCGATGAAAATACGTCGTGTTCCAATGGATAAGACCGGAAAGCCAACGTTCAATATGTACGGCTTTGATGGCCTGTGGCTGACACAATGGAATTTGAATATATTATGGGGATTGGCTTGGCCGGAGGTTCTGGATGATTTGAGTGCTTGCTTGATACAATATGCGGACAATGGAGGCTTGTTGCCTCGTGGAGCCTGCTCAGGGGGATATTCATTCATTATGACAGGATGTCCGGCTACAAACATGCTGGTAAGTACATATATGAAAGACCTGATGAAGAAAACCAAGCCTTCTCATGCATATGAAGCAATTAAACGTAACCATGCTCCGGGAGGAATGATGAGTTATGAAAGCGCAGATGACTTGAAATTTTATGTTAAAAAAGGATATTGTCCCGGCAATGCGGGTAAAACATTGGAATGGGCTTTCCAAGATTGGGGATTAAGCCGTATGGCATTGCGTATGGGAAAGAAATCTGATGCGGCATTATATGAGAAACGTTCTCGTGCCTGGACTCCGTTATTTAATAAAAATATAGGATTGATTCTTCCCAAAAAGGAAAATGGAGAATGGTTGCATACCGATCCGTTGAACGGGCAAGGATGGGTTGAAGCTAACGCATGGCAGGCCACGTGGTCGGTGTCCCATGATTTACCCAAACTGGTTGAACTAATGGGAGGTGGAGACGCGTTTTGCGAAAAACTAAATTATGCGTTTGAACAAGCGCGTCCGACTGATTTTGTACATGCTTATAGTGGAGGATATGTAAGCTATGCTAACCAACCGGGGTGCTCTAATGCGCATTTGTTTACTTATGGCGGACAGCCATGGTTGACCCAATATTGGGTACGTCAGGTTAAGGAACATGCTTATGGTGGCATCACTCCGGATAAAGGATATGGAGGGCATGATGAAGATGAAGGACAGATGGGAGCTGTAAGTGCATTAATGTCATTGGGGTTGTTTAGTGTTACTGGGACAGAGTACGATAGTCCCTATTATGATATAACTTCCCCTATATTTGACAAGATTACGATAAAGCTGAATACAGATTATTATTCAGGTGATGAGTTTGTAATTAATGTACATAATAATTCTGCCGATAATTGTTATATCCAGAAAGCTGAGTTGAATGGTACGGACTGGATTTATGCACAACTCGACCATGTGGACTTTGCAAAAGGAGGGACTCTGAATTTGTGGTTAGGAAATATGCCCAATAAGTCATGGGGTAAACTTAAATACTTGGGTTTTAAAACTAATAAATGATCAGTTATGAGTAAGAAGTTTTATCTGATTTCTTTGCTTTTCTATTTCTGTGCACTCTTTATGAGTGCGCAGAACTCGTTAAGGCTGTCTCCGATATTTGCTTCAGGTATGGTATTACAGCAAAATGCAGATGTTATATTTTGGGGGTGGGGCGAACCAAACAAAAAAGTGAATATTTTTTTCGGTTGGGATAATAAAATGCTTGAAAGTAAGGTGAATGAGAAAGGACGTTGGGAAGTAAAAGTGAAAACCCCGTCAGCCGGTTATACGCCTTATACCGTATCTATCTGCTCTGCCCAAGATTCGATTTTGCTTTCTGATATTCTTATTGGTGATGTCTGGTTTGTTGGTGGGCAAAGTAATATGCAGATGAATTTTCATGGGAATCCGGATCAGCCGGTGCAAGATGCCCAGAAAATACTGTTGCGCTGTAAGCATAAGGGGATACGCTTGTTTAGAGTTAATAACGGATATGCTATTTCTGCTTCTGATACTTTGACGATTGATGGAAAATGGACTTCTGCAAGCCCAGACAATGTGAAAGAATTTAGTGTAGTAGGTTATATATTTGGGGAAAAATTACATGAGTTGACTGATATACCTATTGGATTGGTACAATCTGCACATGGAGGATCGTCTGCGGAAGCTTGGCTGGACTACGAGACATTGGAAAGGTTTGGTGGATTTGATTTGAATTTGGAGCGGAAGAAAATAGATCCTATATGGTATGCATTTGAACCGACGGTTCTTTATAATAAGATGTTGGCCCCCATGCTGCCGCTGACGGTAAAAGGAGTGATTTGGTATCAAGGAGAATCGAACGTAGAGCGCCCGGAGCAGTATCGAATGTTATTCCCGGAGTTGGTACGTACATGGCGCAGATATTTTGCAGATGATAATCTACCTTTTTATTATGTTCAAATAGCTCCCTATAATCATCAAAAAGTTAATTCTGCTATATTTAGAGAAGTTCAATTGGATTGTATGAGGACAATTCCCAATGTGGGCATGGTAGTGACTTTGGATGTCGGGGAGGCGGATATTATTCATCCGGCGCGTAAAGAAGTGGTTGGAGAAAGGCTTGCTTATTGGGCATTGAACAAGGTTTATGGTTATTCGGCTTTTGGATGTAGGGGACCGGAGTTTCGTTCGATGGAAATACGCGACGGCCATGCTTTTTTAAAGTTTGATTTTGCTCCGAACGGTCTGTCTTTTATGGGAAAACAACCATTGGGGTTTGAGGTTGCAGGTGAAGATAAAGTTTTTTATCCGGCTAAAGTCAGGATTACTCCGGCTTTTTGGGGAAACGAAGGACTTGAGGTTTGGAGTACTGAAGTTGCCAAGCCGGTGGCAGTACGTTATGGCTTTTCAAATTATGTGGATGGGTCATTATATAATACAGAGGGTTTGCCCGCCTCTTCGTTCCGTACAGATAATTGGTAATAAGGTTTTAATTATATATGGTATATGGCTTCAAATTCTAAAAAGAAAATAATCCCTGTTTTAGCTGCATTTTTTGTAATGGGCTTTTGTGACATAGTGGGCATATCTTCTGATTATATGCAAACTAGTTTTGGCTGGTCTTCTACGATGACCGGATTTGTACCTTCTATGGTATTTATTTGGTTTCTCTTTTTGGGAATTCCGATTGGAAATAAGATGAACCAATGGGGACGTAAGAATACGGTGCTGTTGAGTATGGCAGTGACAATAGCCGGAATGTTTCTGCCGCTTGTGATATACAGTAGCGCGACTTGTATCGTTGCTTATATTCTGTTAGGTATAGGAAATGCTATCCTGCAAATATCCTTGAATCCTCTGCTTGGCAATGTTATAACCGATCAACGTATGCTGACAAGTAGCTTGACTGCAGGGCAGGTTATAAAAGCGATTTCTTCGTTGGTCGGCCCTGAAATAGTATTGTTTGCTACATTACATTTTGGCAATGAACATTGGTATTATTGCTTTCCTATGTTGGGTGGAATAACTTTATTCTTTGGATTATGGCTGGCAGCGACGCCCATTCAACGTGAAACATCCTCAGGCGAATCAGTATCATTGGGTAAATCTTTTGCGCTATTGAAAAACAAAACACTTTTGGTATTGTTTTTAGGTATTTTCTTCATGGTAGGGGTGGATGTTGCAACCAATTATATTAGCTCGAAGTTGATGACTTTGCGTTACGAATGGACTCCTGATGAAGTAAAGTTTGCACCGCAAGTTTATTTTCTAAGCAGGACGATCGGTGCATTTTTGGGAGTTTTTCTCTTAACAAAAATTTCGGCTTTACGTTATTTTCGGATGAACATTCTGGCATGTGCTTTAGTTTTGTTATTACTCATGTTTATAGATGGACACGCAATATTGAATTTGATTTGTATTGGAGGTGTCGGACTTTTTTCAGCATCTGTTTTCTCCATAATCTATTCATTGTCTTTTCAAGAGTTTCCTACTAAAATGAATCAGATTTCCGGTTTGATGATAACGGCTGTCGCCGGTGGCGGAGTTGTGACTCCTCTTCTTGGAATGGCGTTGGATTTTGCTGGGGTTACTGCAGGTTTATCGGTAATTCTACTTTGTGTGTTGTATCTGATATATTGTGCTTTTGGTGTAAAAATACAATCTTAATGATATATATTGTATTTCTGCCTAGACTAAATTCTCCCGGTAATATGAGGAAATAGTGAAGGCAGATTTCATTTGAAAGAAAAAATGCTACTCAGTAAATCCTTATATTGGGAATATACCGGGTAGCAAATTTTTATGTTCAGTAGCGACTATTTATTTCACCTGAATAATATCATAATTCAAATCGCTTACAGCTTCTTGCAGGCTGTCGTTTACCAGTCTTAAAGTAGTGTCATTTACAACAACGAAGTATACGGGATCCTCGCCGTCATTGGGAGTTAACTTATAGGCAGTTTTCTTATTGTTGTTGGCATCTTTTTGGATAACTTGGCGCTTTCCTGTGGAAGTGAAAGATTTGTTCTTCCCCGGTCCTTCTGCATCCAGATAGGTCGTAACTAAGGTATAACCGCTTTCACCGTCAGGGCCTATGCTGTCGACACTCAGTACGTACTGGATACCCGGACCGTCGGCTGCGGGAAGTATACCCTCATAAACGGCTACTGCAGAGGAATCGTTGCCTACGACAGTCATGACACCTTCATCCATGGTGTCGTTGTTTTGATTTCCTTTTGATTGGCAGGATACCAATGCAGCGGCAATCGCTGCAATCATCATTACTTTTTTCATTGCTTTAATGGTTTAAATTAATATTAAGAGACGCCAATAGCGTTATTCTTCGTCATCCCGTTTAATAACGAGTAATTTATCTACTCTTCCGCGATCCATATCCACTATCTCAAACTCCAGGTTCTTGTAGCTGAAAATGTCACCGGCTTTCGGAACCCGTCCGATGAGGAACATTGCAAGCCCGCTTAAAGTGGTGAAGTCCTCTTCTTTCAGGTCGTCATAGTTCAGTATGCCCATTGCTTCCATAAAGTCCCCTATGTTCATGGAGGCCTCCACCAGCATGGAACCGTCTGCCCGGGTGACTATATCTTCTTCTTCCGTTTCGTTCTCTTCCAAAATATCACCGAAGATACTTTCCGTCAAATCGTGTAAGGTGATAATACCTTCTGTATTCCCATACTCGTCTACAACAACTCCGAACTTGTTTTTGTTCTTCTTAAAGAGCTCTAAAACTTTCTTGGCATATAAACTTTCGGGAATAAACAGTGGAGGGCGTGCAATTGTACGCAGATTGAACGGCTGTTCACCTCCTAACATCAGGATGATGTCTTTTACGGAGACTACTCCTATAATTTCATCCTTTCCGCTTTCCACCAACAGATATTTGCTGAAATGCTCTTCGTGGATAACTCGTAGAACTTCTTCCTGCGTATCTGTGGGGTGAAGTACTATTACATCACGACGATGTGTCATCAGGTCGTTGGCTCTTTTGTCCGAGAAACGAAAAACATCACGAAGCATTTCGGTCTCGTCCTTATCGATGACACCTTGTTCGGAGCTTTGGTGCAAAATCATTTTCAGTTCTTCTTGTGTCATCTGCCGTTCTTCTCCTTCTTTCATACCGATAAGTTTATTTGTGAGCTTGGTTGAAGCGCTGAGAAGACAAACAAAAGGATAAGACACTTTAGTCAGGATAATCATAAACGGACTTAGCAGCGTGGCGTAGCGCTCCGGGTTGTTTAAGGCTATGGATTTAGGAACCAGCTCTCCGATGATGAGGGATAAGTAGGTAATGACGGCGACAGTGGTGATCATAGCCAAGTCTTTGGCATATAGTTCCAGACCGGGGAGCATGGCAAATAATGGAACCACATCGTCGGCTATGGCTACACCGCCATAAGCACCCGATATGATGCCGATCAGAGTAATGCCGATTTGAATGGTGGAGAGAAATTTTTCCGGTTCTTCCAATTGTTTCAAAACGCCTTTTGCACTTTTTTGCCCTTTGTTTACAAGGGTTTCCAAACGTGCCTTGCTTGAAGATACTAATGCGATTTCATACATGGCAAAGATGCCATTCAGGATAAGTAAAAATAGAATAATAATAAATTCCATGTTTGGATTACAAATAGTTTGTGTACAAAGATAACGTTTTTCAAATATTTATTGTTAATATTGCTGTCTCTTAAGAAGATTAAACAAATTAACATGAAAAGCAAACATTTTCTATTCGTATTTTTGCTACAAGTGGCGGCTTTCAGTGTGCAGGCTGCACGTGTAGATACTGTGTTCGTGAAAAGTCCTTCGATGAACAAGGACGTGAAGGTAGTTTATATTCTTCCGGATAAAGCCGTTGCCAAGAACCCGCAGGCTTGCCCGGCGGTGTATTTGTTACATGGCTATGGCGGCAATGCGCGTACATGGATTGGAATAAGGCCGGAGTTACCTCAAATTGCCGATGAAAAAGGTATCATATTCGTATGCCCTGACGGTAAGAACAGTTGGTATTGGGATAGTCCTAAGGATCCTTCCTATCGTTATGAAACTTTTATTTCGTCGGAACTGGTGAACTATACAGATACGCATTATGCTGCGATTCCGGAGAAGCGGGGGCGCGCCATTACCGGTCTGAGCATGGGCGGACATGGTGCATTATGGAATGCTATCCGCCATAAAGATGTGTTCGGGGCGGCGGGAAGCACAAGCGGCGGAGTGGATATTCGCCCGTTTCCCAACAACTGGGAGATGAAGAAACAATTGGGAGAGCTCACTGCCAACGAGGCGATATGGAACAATCATACAGTAATCAATCAGGTTGACAAACTGGCGAATGGGGATTTGGCCTTGATTATTGATTGTGGCGAAAGCGACTTCTTCCTTGAAGTGAACAAGGAACTGCATAAACGTTTGCTGGCATACAAAATAGACCATGACTTCATCACTCGTCCCGGCGGACATACCGGTACTTATTGGAATAACTCCATAGACTACCAGATATTGTTCTTCAGTAAATTCTTTAATAAATAATCACTCAATAACATAGTTTACGGTACGGATGTAATTCGTACCGTAACTGTTTGTGACCTCTTTGCAAGAAGTGATGATATTCCGCTTATCCAGAGAGTAGGTGTATTTTCTGATTTCCTGACTTATTGTGTTTCCGTCAGGAATAATCTGTTCTATTAAGATACTGAAAGGCTCTCCTAACAATTTCCCATATAACGCTGCGGAATGTAGGGAAAGAGGATATAGGTCGGCAAAAAACAGGCAAGGAACTTCAGATTGGTTGATTATACTGTTGCCTGCCGGAGTGGTGGCGGTGTATGTCTGCGTGTAAGTGTCCACTTTTTGCACAATGCGTAATGCTTGGGGATTGCTGTAATCTATGTCGATAGACGCATAGACTTTACCGTTTATGCTTTCTGTTATGTTTTTCAGATAGGGCTTTCCTTTAGGGGAGGTGAAATAAGAAAAACCATAGGTGCGGGTTGCACTTACTTCCTGCCGCGTGCATTGGTTGGCATATCCTTTATCATTAAGGAGATAGGTGGATACATTGCCGAAGTTGTCGGTCGCTATGGCTTGGTGTTCTTCATAGGTTACCGATGTCGTATTTTCTATTTTCACCGGTTCGTTTTGAACAGAATAACTCTGTACGGTAGTGAATCCTGCCAGTTGCCCTCGCTTGTATGAATAGGTTTGGGTGGTAGTCACCGTAGGCACTCCCGCTTCATAAGGGCTGTCTTCTGTCAGCCGGATTGTAGAAAAAGGTACGGTAGGGCAACTGCCATTGCCGCCCGAATCGTTGTTATCTTCACAAGCAGTTGTTGCTATGAGTATAATCAATAATGAAAAGATTAGCTTCTTTCTCATTCCTGTTATTTTATAATCAGCCCCTTGCGGGTATTCTTTGGGGTGGCGAAACTCTTGACAGAGGTCTCTCTTGTTTGGGCTTCCGGCAGTTCAATGGCGCCTGCAATAATTCCTATTGCAGTGTTGAACAAAATTTCATTAAAATCTCCTAAAGGAAGATAGTACTGCAAATAGGATGTTTCGTTAATGGAGAGGTCCGGTTTGAAACCTGTGCTGTAATCGGCTTCTCCGTTGGCATTGAACACTTCGCATACCACCGGGCGTACTGCCCAGGGATATTTGGGATTGATGAAAGTTTCCGTAGCTACATTTTCACCTTTAGTAGTTTGCCCGATGAGGACTACTGTCATGTAGGGTTTCAGGCAGTTGATAAGCATTTCCGCAGCGCCTGCCGTAGTTCCGCCGGTAATGATATAAACTTTGGACAGGTTTAGGTTGGCTCCGCCTTGCAGGAGTTGGGAGTCCAATATCAGGTCATGATTTCTGCTGCTTTGCTTGTCATTGTATTGCAGGAAAGCGAAAGGACTTTCCAGTTTATCGGCAGGCACAAGCATATCGGCAAGAAGTTGCACACATTCCATTTCTCCACCGGGATTGTAACGGAGGTCGAGTATAAAGTTATTAACGCCGAATTGCTGGCATTGCTGGGAGAAAGCACGCAATTCATTGTTATATGCTTCGCTGTTTTCCGCAGTTCCGGCGGTGAAGGTATTATATGCAAGGTAGGCTATTTTATGGTCCGTACCGTCCAGTTGCACAAATTTGGTTGTATGAATTGCGCTTTCCGTTACAGGCCGTACGGCGGGTAAGGCGATGTCGCCGATTGCCTGTATCATTCCTATGCTTTCGTCGTCTTCATCTTCCGTATCTCCGGTTCCGGTATCTCCCTCTGTTCCTTCGTCGTCTTCATCCTTTACTATCACATACTTTCCGATACGCAACGTTCGTGTACCGCCGTCTGTCAGTCTCTCTTCCGTCTTTTTGGTGATGGAGTCACCGTCTACGAGCATTATCCAGTTGCCTCGTTGCAGTCCGGCTTCTGCTGCCGGAGAACCATTTGCCACGTAAGAGACAAGCGCGTTGTAAGTGGTGTCGCTGGTAGCAACTTTATATAATGTATAGTCAAAGCCGTAGCTTGGCAGAGGGGTATCCATTATGGTATCGACGGTCGAAAAGCCTTTGTCATTCTTCGATAGGATACTCTTCAGGAAAGTCTCCGGATTTTGAAAATAGTTCAGACCTTTAGAAGGAGGAATGTCCTCATACCATAGGTAGACTTCCCTCATCAGGCTATCTATCCACAGGTCGCGTCCTGTCAGCGGGTAGTATTTTTTCCAGCGATCTTCTCCACAGGAGCACAGGCTTGTCAATGCAATAAGTCCCAGCAGAGGGAAAAGTAACAGCTTCCTTCTTTTCATCAGTCTCTATATCATTTGGTTTTCGCCCACAAAAATAGCGAATAGTTCTTGTATCTACCACAAATATGGTATAAAATTCCCTATCATGTGTCATAGGCTGCTTTGTTTTATCCCTTTATCTTTGCAACATCCAAGCAAGGAGAATTTATTCACTTATAAATACAAATGACGATGAAAACAAAGAAATTACATTTTGAGACGCTGCAACTTCATGTGGGACAGGAACAGCCGGATCCGTCGACCGATGCGCGGGCCGTACCTATCTATCAGACTACTTCGTACGTGTTTCATGACTCGGCTCATGCAGCTGCCCGCTTTGGGTTGCAAGATCCGGGTAATATCTACGGCAGACTGACAAATCCCACACAAGGGGTGCTCGAACAACGCATTGCAGCTCTTGAGGGAGGTATTGCGGGGTTGGCGGTTGCTTCCGGTGCGGCAGCTCTGACCTATGCTTTTGAGAATATTACGCGTGCAGGTGATCACATTGTGGCTGCCAAGACCATTTATGGCGGAACGTACAATCTTCTGGCGCATACATTGCCCTCTTATGGCGTTACGACCACTTTTGTAGCTCCGGATGATTTGTCCAATTTCGAGAAGGCTATTCAGGAAAATACGAAAGCAGTCTTTATAGAAACATTGGGAAATCCCAATTCGAACATCATTGATATTGATGCGGTTGCCGGGATTGCTCATCGTCATGGAATCCCTTTGATTGTCGACAACACTTTCGGTACTCCTTTCCTGATCCGTCCTATTGAACATGGCGCTGATATTGTGGTACATTCCGCCACTAAGTTTATTGGCGGGCATGGCACTTCTTTAGGCGGTGTTATTGTTGATAGCGGTAAGTTCGACTGGGTGGCTTCCGGTAAGTTCCCGCAATTGACCGAGCCCGACCCAAGCTATCATGGTGTGCGTTTTGTTGACGCGGCAGGTGCGGCGGCATATGCTGTCCGTATTCGCGCCGTTCTATTGCGTGACACCGGCGCTGCTATCAGCCCGTTCAACGCGTTTATCCTGCTGCAAGGCTTGGAGACTCTTTCTTTGCGTGTGGAGCGCCATGTGGAGAATGCTCTGAAAGTTGTTGATTTCTTAGAAAGGCATCCTAAGGTGATAGCGGTGAACCATCCGTCTTTGCCGAATCATCCGGATCATGCATTATACCGGAAATATTTCCCGAAAGGCGCCGGTTCCATTTTCACCTTTGAGGTTAAAGGCGGGGTGAAAGAAGCTCAGGCGTTCATTGACAATTTGCAGATCTTCTCATTATTGGCAAATGTGGCGGATGTAAAGTCGCTTGTAATACATCCGGCAACTACTACCCATTCGCAGCTGAGCGAACAGGAGTTGGCAGAGCAAGGCATCAAGCCGGGAACTGTGCGCCTTTCCATTGGGACGGAACACATTGATGATTTGTTGGATGATGTGTCACAGGCGTTGGAGAAGATTTAATCTCGGATGAAATTTTAGATACATTGTTTTAGTATGAATATTGCCGTCTTATTATCCGGAGGTGTCGACAGTTCTGTTGTCGTGCACCTCCTTTGTGAGCAGGGGCATCGCCCTTCGTTGTTTTATATAAAAATAGGGAAAGACGATGCCGACTATATGGATTGTTCGGCGGAGGAAGACTTGGAGATGGCTTCCGCCGTAGCCCGCCGTTACGGCCTTTCACTGGAGGTTGTTGATTTGCATCGGGAGTATTGGGACAATGTGGCTGCTTATGCCATTGACAAAGTGCGTCGGGGACTTACTCCGAATCCGGATGTGATGTGCAACAAGCTCATTAAGTTCGGTTGTTTTGAACGGTACGCCGGTAAGGATTTCGATTTTACGGCAACCGGGCATTATGCTGCTACCATTCTGCAGAATGGGAAGGTTTGGCTGGGAACGGCCCTCGATCCGGTGAAAGACCAAACGGACTTTCTTGCGCAGATAGACTATCTGCAAGTTTCCAAACTGATGTTTCCGTTGGGCGGACTGATGAAACAGGAAGTGCGCGACATCGCTTTGAAAGCGAAGTTACCCAGTGCCCGCCGACGTGACAGCCAGGGCATCTGCTTCTTGGGGAAGATTAATTACAACGACTTTGTCCGTCGCTTTTTGGGTGAAAAAGAAGGTCGGATTATTGAACTGGAAACGGGAAAGATACTGGGAACCCATCGCGGCTACTGGTTTCATACTATCGGCCAGCGTAAGGGGCTGGGATTGGGCGGAGGCCCCTGGTTTGTGGTTCGTAAAGATACGGATGAAAATGTGATTTATGTGTCACGTGGATATGAAACGGAGCAACAATACGGGTATGAGTTCAGTATGCAGGATTTTCATTTCATTACGGAAAATCCTTGGGAGGGAGTGGAAGGGGAGATTCCGGTAACATTCAAGATACGCCATACTCCTGATTTTATCGGCGGCAAACTGTTGCAGGACGGGGACGGCTACCGGATTGTTTCCGAAGAGAAGTTACAGGGGATAGCTCCGGGGCAATTTGGCGTTGTGTATGACGAGGCTTCCAGACTGTGCATCGGAAGTGGAGAAATTAAATATAGTATTCCACTAAATCCACAATACCCGCTTTCATAGCGTATTTGGTAGCTTCGTGTGCGTTGTTCACGCCCAACTTTCTGAAAATATTCTTCCGGTGGCTGTTTATGGTATGAAAGCTGAGGTTTCTTTCAACTGCAATTTCTTTAGTGGTTTTTCCTAATGCGATTTCTTTCAGGATGCTTCGTTCGGCCGGTGTCAGCAGGTCGTTTTGCTGAATGGGGTGGAGGAGGGATGTCTGACTGTTTCCTGACAGCAGCAAGTTACTGACGTGGTTGCAAATGAAACGCTCTTTACGCGAAGCGCATTGCAGGGCGGTGAGTATCTCTTCTTTGGAATTGTCCTTTAGCACTACTCCGAATGACATGCTGCTGAACAGTACTTGTCGTAGGAATCCGATGCTCAGTTCGTCGGAGAACAACAGCCAGTCCGCCTCTTTGAAACGTTCGTGCAATACAATCAATTCGTCGGAACTGACAAAGTCAAACGAGGTATAATCCAGTATTACCACCGCTCCGGGGTGCAGCCGTAACTGTTGTATGAGTTCCGCTTTGTTGTCGGCTTCCAGCAGCAAGGCAGTGTCTTTCTGCCGGCTTAGCAGAAACATCATGCCTGCTTTGGTTATATCTTGATTGTCAGCGATGATAAATTCTCTCATAATAGTCATTGGCGCATTAAAAAAAGAAACTCCGTTGCAAATGTACACTTTTTAAGTGATTTGCAGCGGAGTTGAGAGTATATATATTGCAGTGGGGTTTACCAGGAACGTCCCTTGAAGATATTCGATTGGTTCAACGGCAGCAGACTACCACTTAAAGTCATCGTGTTGGAGTTGAAGTTAGGGTTGATAGTAACGGTTGCGTTGTTGTCGCCATTAGTCAGGGTAAGGAATATCTGGGCGGAGATACCGATGCCCTGAATGCTGAAGCTGCAATTTATGTTGCCACGTTTGTCGGTAGATGTTTTTATGTCCGATACGGTACCGTCTACTGTCACACCTCCAATACCGTTAGGACCGGGATAAACAGTGTTGAAAGCTACCTGTACGGTGCCTCGTCCCTGATTCACCAATACAAAGTTGGTGTTGGAAGTAACAAAAGCCGTTTGCCCGTTGCGGAACATCACCTGATTGGCTTCCAATACAAATTGCTGTGCTTTCAGTGCTGCTACGGCGTCATCGTAGGAAACGGCATCGGCTGCCTGTTGTTCCGCTTTCAGGCGGGCGCGTTCTGCGTCTCTTTGGGCTTTGCGGTCTGCACGACGTTGTGTGCTACTCTCTTGTGCATACATGGTGGTTGTCACCATGTTTACCAATACTAATGCTGCTAATGCAATAAACTTTTTCATACTTAATTCTTGTTTAGGTTTAAATTATATTGTTCGTTATAAGTTTATTGCAAGAACAATGCCTAACCGGGATTGTTCACTGTTTTTTTAATTATTTTATATCCGGTGGCTGCAATGAGGATACTCATGAGTGGACTGATAAGGTTGAAAAAGCAGTAAGGGAGATAGGTCAGCGTGGACACGCTCAGAATAGTAGCTTGTGTCATTCCGCATGTGTTCCAGGGGATGAGAACCGAAGTTACGGTGACGGCATCTTCCGTTGTGCGGCTCAACAGGCGGCTTTCATACCCTTTCTTTTCATAGATGTTGCTGAACATGTTTCCGGTCAGGATGATGCTGATGTACTGGTCTGCCGTAGCAAGGTTGAGGAATAGTCCTGAACCGACAGTCGATGCCACAACGCTGACAGTGCTTTTCATGAACCGTACAAATACGGATGTGATGCTTCCCAGCATGCCGCTCGCTGTCATTGCGCCGCCGAAACACATGGCGCAAAGTATCAGCCAAATGGTATTCATCATTCCTGCCATGCCCCGTGTGGCAATCAGCTCTGTCAGCATGGCACTATCACTTTGCAGGCTGGTACTGCCGTATAGGCTCATTATCGTTCCCTTAAACAGTCCGTTGCTTCCGGAAATCTCATAAAGCAGGTCGGGCTGGAATATGATGGCAAAGGCGGCAGCCAGCAGGGTGGACAGGAACAGGGTGATGATAGAGGGCATTTTGCGTGCAATCAAGATTCCGGTAGCCACCGGGACAATCAGCAGCCAGGGAGTGATATGGAATCGGCTATTCAATGATGCCGCAAACTCGGCTATTTGTTCTGTACCACTGGTTTCGTACGTGAATCCCATTACCGTAAATATGATAAGAGTGATGACGAGCGACGGAATGGTGGTAATCATCATATAGCGGATATGGCGGAACAGCGGAGTGTCAGTCACCGAGGAGGCAAGCACCGTAGTATCTGACAGCGGTGAAACCTTGTCGCCAAAGTAAGCTCCTGAAATAATGGCTCCTGCAATCCAGCCTTCCTCGAATCCCTGTGCTTTTCCTATTCCTAAAAGGGCGATGCCGATGGTTGCTATTGTGGTCCATGAGCTTCCCGTCATGATTGACACCAATGCACAGATGATGCAGGTAGAGGTGAGGAAGAAGTCCGGGTGTATAATCTTCATTCCGTAGTAAATGAGGGTGGGGACTACACCGCTGATCATCCATGCGCCACTTAGCGCGCCGATAATCAACAGTATGATAATGGCGGAGGATACGCCTGCGATGTTATTGGTAATGGCTATTTCATAATCTTTCCAAGGAATCCGGTAGAATGTTATTCCGATGAATATGCAAACTGCCGTAGTGGTGAGCAGGGACACCTGGCTTCCGCCATTTAGAGCATCGCTTCCAAAAGTGCGGATGGTGGCAAACAACATTCCTATTAAAATAATGATGGGGAAAAGGGATACGATAGGAGAAGGAATTTTCTTTGTTGGACTCATGCGCTATGTTGCTATAAAATATAATGCGGCAAAAATATAACAAAACAGCCGAATCCTTTTTCTTTTTTCTTTTCTGCAAATAAATATTATTAATTCTTTGCGTTTACTTGGAATTTTAACAACAGTTCTGAGTCTGCATTGATGTTTCGGGGATGTGTAGGGCTTATGAAAAAATCCCTTTCCACTGCCAATTTTCTTGTGGTATGAGGCAGTGAAAAGGGGCTTTGGTGTTTTTCAATAGTATTTTATACTTCTACTACGGTTTCCATTGTTTCCGGCTTGGGTTCTGCTGTCAGGTCACGATAGATAACGGCACTGCATCCGAGTGCTGCTACGGTGTAGACAATGCTTACAAGGAACAGGAGGAACATTGCGAATCCGCCGTCTGCAATGGCAAATATAATCCACAAAAGGATATAAAACGCCACTCCCAGTAAAAGCGATACGCCGAAGATGGTCCACTTGTAACCATAAGTGGCCTTGTTGCTTTGAATCATGGCTTCGCCCGGAGCCACGCCTTTATCGAGTAGGATATAAATTGCAAGTGACCAACCTATGGATATGATGATGCCCGGTACAATCATGAAAAATAGGGCGGGAATAATGGCAAGATACATCAAACCTATCAAAGTGAAGTATTCTCCCATGAACTTACGGTATTTCCCATCGAAAATGAATAGGGGAGAAATGACCCTTCCTTTACTCAGCTCAATAGGAATGGTTGTCATGGCGATTGTAGTACCTACATTTAAATAGGGAATCCAGATTGTAAGCAGCCAAAGTATGGTAGCTCCCAACATGGATATTGCATTTTTAATGCCTAAACCGATACCTTCGGAGATAACTCCGGCTACTGTAATTTTCCGTTGTGCGTCCATAGCAAGATAATTTTTGATGAATATTTACTTATTTATGTCATTTCTGACAAATATATAACTTTTATAAAGAAAAACAAAACATATCGAAACTTATTTTATAAAAAAAAGAGGAGTGCCTAAACAGGGTAAAGTCTTGTTAATGCATTCTTTCCTTATGGCAAATGGTGATTAGGAGGGATAACATTGTTAGTCCGGCGCCTATACCGGTAACACCCGCCCAGCCCCATGTGTGCCAACAACTGCCGGCGAGGAAGGTCCCCAATGACCCACCTATAAAATAGGTTGTCATAAAAATGGTGTTTACCCGGTTGGATGCCGAAGGGCAGATGTCGAATATGCTGGTTTGGTTACTGAGCTGAATACATTGCATGCCAATGTCAATCAGTATAACTCCGGCAATGATACCGGCGTATGTGTTTCCGCAGAAGTAAAGCGAAGCCCATGCACACAAGATCAGTCCGCAACCAATGAAGTTAAAGTTGCGTATCCCTACTTTTTTCACATACTTTCCTACGAAAGATGCGGTCAGTGCACCGGCTATTCCGCACAGCCCCAAAATGCCGATTACATCGCTGTTGGCATAGAAAGGCGCTTCGCCCATTTTGAAAGCGAGACACGACCACATGGCTAAGAAAGAGCCGAATGCGATGCCGGCGCGTATGGAGTAGATGCGTAGGGCAGGGTAGTCTTTGATAAGTGAAAAGAGCGATTTCATTAAGTCACCGTATTTTCCCCGGAAGCTCGGCTGTATGTCCGGCAGGACTTTCAGGACTATAATGGCGCATAGCAGCATCATGCCTGCCGCGATGAAATACATCTCTCGCCAGCCTAATGCCTCACCGATAAATCCACTGATAACGCGAGAGGCGAGTATGCCGGTGAGCAAGCCGGAGATGACGACGCCTACGTTGCGTCCTTTATTCTCCGGGCGGGAGAATTGCGAGGCTATCGGTACGAAGATTTGCGGGATCATGGAGCAGATACCGGTAATGAGTGAAGCTCCCCAAATGATATAGATATTGGGTGCTGTGGCTATGGCTATAAGTGAAAATATCAGTAAAGTGAAGTTTATCAGGATGATCTTTTTCCGTTGGTAAAGATCGCCTAACGGCACGATAAACAGCAATCCCAATGCATAGCCAACTTGTGTAATCATTGCAATGAGATTTGTTTTAAACTCGGACACACCCAATTCGTGACGTATCACGTTCAGCAAGGGTTGGTTGTAGTACAAATTCGCTACGGAAATACCTGCTACGATAGCAAGCGTCCAAAGTATATGTGCGGGCAATCCACCGTTTTCTTTTAATTCAGCTTTCATGCTGCAAAGATAGGAAAAAGCAAAAAAACGAATGTCCTTTCAGCTTTGGTAAAAAAGAAAGTTATTAATTAGCTTAAAGGGTGTTGTAAAATCTGTGAGTGTTACTCTGTCAACTTCCAATTCCTGCACTGATAAAGTCATAGAATTAAGTAACAGAATATCATTGATAATCCACTTTCCTTATGAGGTTCATTGCATCAGACCATATAAGATAGTCTGCCCTTGCGATTAATAATATGTAAGAGTTGGGTTACTTCTTGGAGTAATGGTATTTCATTGAAAGTATATCAATCTCTACCCTGTCATCATTTACAGAGTAAATAAGACGATGCTCTTCGTTGATGCGTCTTGACCATTTACCTGCTAAATCATATTTAAGAGGTTCTGGCTTGGCAATTCCTGTATAGGGGTGTTCTCTAATATCGAGAAGGATCTTTTTGATGCGTTTGGCAATATTGGGATTGTTTTTCTTCCAGTACTCCCATTGCTCCATAGCAAGAGGTGTGAATATAATCTTCATAATTCATCCAAGTTTATCTCTATCCCCTTGCCGTTCTTAATATCTTCCTCTCCTTGACGTATGTCTTCCATCGTTTCAGGTGACGACATGATATATTCCGTTTCCTTTAAAGAGTTGTATTCATCAAGGGAAATCATCACTACTCCTTTACCATTACCGCGATTGACGATTACAGTGTCATAATCATCAATTACTGAATCAATGTACCCTTTGAGGTTGGCTCTTAAATCGGTGTAGTTAGCTGTTTTCATAATTCCTCCTTTTGTTTAATGCAAATATATGTACTTATATGCGTACTTTCAAATTTAATTAGTTAATTATTAGATATAAAGAAAGGGTACCAACTTAATGATGCCCTTTCCTTTCCCAATCAACAATCCACGTACACCATTTACTGTGTTTCTCCATTTTAAAATGTTATATGAAGTATATCACATTGTATTATGGTTGATTATGCTGATTCTTGCAGCCGTTTTTAAAGAATGACAAATTGGGCTGCAAATTGGCTGCAAAAGTAACCTGCTTATGGCTTGAATTGAGGGGTAATTAAAAAAGGAATGGTATGAGGTGTTTCAATCCGTTATCTAAACCAAGTTTTCATAAAATGAAAACTCCTGCAATCACAAGGATTACAGGAGCTTATCTATATGTAATTGTCTAAATTACTTGCTCAAAGCCTGAGCTACGTCAACCGCACAAGCCACTGTACATCCTACCATCGGGTTGTTACCGATACCCAGGAATCCCATCATTTCCACATGAGCAGGAACAGATGAAGAACCAGCGAACTGAGCGTCTGAGTGCATACGTCCCATAGTGTCGGTCATACCGTAAGAAGCAACAGTGCAATATTCTTTATATGTTGTACAATGTTTTAATAATCAGTGCTATAATAGCAATAGATAAACTCCTTGTTAGTAAATAAAAGAACGAATTATCAAAAAGGGCTGCATCATGGGCAAATGCCTGTGCGTTACCCTTTAGATGAGAGTACTCCTAATGGAGTTAAGACCGTAATTGCGTATCAATGAAGTATAAATCTTCATCTATGTTATAGAAAAATATAGTGCCAATGTCAAACACTTAGCTCTTTAATTTACCCTCCCTTATAGCTCTTTGTTGATTCAAACGTTTTTGTTGTTCCAACATTTCTTCTCGTGTTCGGGGATGCTTTTTCCATTCTTCTATTGACTTGCGAGTGCGCTCTATCCATTCTTTATGAAATTCATTAATGTATTTCATGAATCTTATGATTATGAGTTTAATGCAAAGATAATCATTCCTCTTTTGATTACAATATTTTAATTGCAACATATTTGCGAATGGGGGCTATATGGGAAGTATTCTTTAGAAATGTAGTAGCTAAAAAAAGAAAACAGCATAAGAGTTTTCTCAAATGCTGTTCGGTTTAAGTAGATTCGGTAATTAATTAATCTTCTTGTATGTGGTCGTAGTAATATCGTCCAACTCCAAACCACCGTCATCTGTATTATCCCAATCCTCAAAGGCAAGTACCAACTTAGTAGCTGTAAGCTCATTGACGGTAAGAACATCAGAATAGCCGTCATTGTAGGAGATAGTCAGTTTATTGTCTTTCAAAGACCAGCGACTTGTTTCTGTATATCCACCTTCAACGCGGCTTTCTATGCAAGTACCGTCCGCTTTGAACTCTAATAGGGCATTGGTATATGCTTCGTCAGAAGTAACGACTTCTTTACCATTCTCCACTTTGTGAATCTTCTCCCAAGTAGATTGCCATTTACCTATAAGGTTGGCTTGTTCAATTACTGTTTCATCTTCATCATCACTACATGCTGTAAAGTTTACAGCCAACATGACCATTAATATGGTCGTTCCAATTAATCTCAATGTTCTCATATTTAATTCAGTTTATTTAAGTTTCCTCTCAACTTCTTCTATCAGCTGTGAGAGGATTATTTCAAAAGTTGTAATCCAATCCATCAGTGGAACAGACTTGCCATCCCACCTGTTTACATTATTGTCCATTTTAACCATAAACTGTGCATACTCTGGCATAGTTGAGAGAATGTATGTAATCTGCTCGTAGTGGTCTACACATGACGGTAATAGTTTTGAAATCCTAATGGCACTGTCATGATTAATCTCATTCCCATTCTCTTTCAGTATGGTTAAAATACTCTTTAATTGGGCGTTTATCTTCTCTATATAGCCATTTATCTTATAAACAGCCGCACTTGAATTTGAATAATCCATAAGTTTATATTTTTGTTTATTTCAAAGCGGAATATAGGACATATAGTGGCTGCTTCTTAACTTGCCAAGCAATAGCCAATGAAAGCACCAATAAGGACTATAATCAATATGAACAGCCCTAACTTAATATCATTTGCATCCATAATTATATAAGACTTTCAGCTTGTTTAAGACACATTTCAAGAAATCCGACCAATGTAGTAGAATCCACCTTATCGCCTTTAAGCCTGTAAACAGCTATTCTTGCAGAACTGTGTTGATTCAACAGGTCTTTAATTCTATCCAAATCCCTGCGGACTAACTTTGTTAATTCTTTAGATTGTGTGGTATGCTTCATCCCATTCAATTCTATCATAGGAGCTAAAGCATTCATGTTTCTCTCTATCTGAGAAATAAGAGAGTTGATTTCATTCACAGCATTGATACCGCCAAATAAACCCATAGTGCTTGATAATTAGTGCTTATCTGTTCCCTATGGATAAGCTGTTACAATAAAAAAAGGTGTGGGAACATACTGTCTTATCTCATTCTCTGGCTCTCGCATTGCCTTTGGTACGGATAAAACAATAGCCCACACCAATTTGACAATATCTAAAGCCTTATAAGAATATATAAGGTAGGTATATATCAAATGATGTGGTGCTACTGCTATCATCTTCGTACCGTTGTCAAATTTGCGAGATTTGAGAATGGAAGATAATTTCAATAACACCTTTCGTTAAATATGTCCTTCCAACTCCCTAACGCATTAGTTCATTGGAATTGGTACAAAGATAGCGAAAGGTTTTAAATCACTAAGCATGAAGTGAGGATTAATAGTAAATTCTATGCTCTCAAACATGAATTATTTTAAATCAAGAGTATTCAAGGGGATATAAATCAAAGTTTTTATCTGTTGTGTTAAAAAACAGTTTGTTGTTTTGTTATGAACATTTGTTCATTATATTTGCAGTCGAAAACAATAAATATTCAATGTCACCACGTCCCAAAAATATCCGTAAAGTCAATAATATGCCTTCTGTTGCAGGTTTTAAACCGATAGCCTCAAACATTTGTCGCAAGGATGCTATATTCTTGCATTTCGAGGAGTATGAAGCGATACGGCTATGTGATTATGAAATGAAAACTCAACAAGAGGCTTCTGTTTCAATGGGGGTATCACGTCCTACTCTTAGCCGAATATATACCAGTGCAAGGCAGAAAATTGCCCAAGCATTGGTTCGTGGTGTTGCTATAATGATAGAAGGTGGAGTAGCGTACACTGATAGTGAATGGTTCCATTGCGGAGTATGCGGTTTTGTATTCAATAATATCAATCCTGCACTTAAAATTCGTAAAATGGAATGTCCGGTGTGCCACTCCAACGACATAAGCATTAGTAATATTAACATTAATAAGAATGAGATTATGATGAAAATTGCAATTCCAACCAGAGAAAATGCAGTTGACAACCATTTCGGTCACTGTGAGTATTACACAATCTTGACAGTAGGGCAAGACAATCAGATTCTAAGCAGCGAGACTATTCCTTCTCCACAAGGATGCGGATGTAAATCCAATATCGCAGGAGAATTAGAAAACATGGGAGTCAGCGTCATGTTGGCAGGGAATATGGGGCAAGGTGCTTTAAATGTACTTACAACCCACCATATCAAAGTTATAAGGGGGTGTTCGGGTAATATTTTGGATGTCGCTACTGACTACTTAAACGGGAAGCTTACAGATTCGGGAGTGGGTTGCTCATCCCATGAACACCACCATGAATGCCATGAACACAATCATAAAGAATGATGTTTAGGAAGAACAAGATGCTACTTAACATTGTCATAGACTTTGTTATGTTGATAGCAATGGCATTGGTAAGTATAAGTGGCTTCATATTGAAAATAGTCATTCCTTCTCGCCATGCTGTCAAATTTCAAGGTGTTACTCCATGGAGTTCACAATTGTTGGGCTTGGGAAGGCATGATTGGGGCAATATTCATTTGTGGGCAGGAATTGTGTTGGTCATTCTGCTTGCTATTCATATTTTGTTACACATAAACATGGTATCGGCTTTTATTAAGAAGAAATGCCCGAACCATATACTACGAGTATTGCTTTATATTTTATTTTTAATGCTATTGATAATGACAATAGTGCCTTGGTTTTATTTATGCTATTAATAACGGCAAGTCAATCTATTACTTTATATATTAGAGATAGATTGGCTTGTCTATTTATAAAAACTGCCATTATTTCTTCGGCTGTTTTTTTAGGTAGGACAAATTTAGATTGGTGTATATAAGACTAACCTTGTTCTAAATCTGTCCTGCCTTTCAAAGTAACTTCACGACATCAACCCTGCTCTGACAAGCAATCTCTTGACTTGTGTAATCTGAAACTTACATCCCTTAGATGTAACAAAACCTTGCTCATTCAACAGACAAGTCATTTCGGATAATGATTTGCCTTGCATTGATAGTGACCGTAACAGTGCTATCGCTCTCATGTTATTTGGATTGTTATCCGCTTTAGCCCTGTTGGTAACGATACTATGCTGAACGGCTTGTTCAAATTTATTCATCAAGTTCTCCGCTTTACCAAGCTGCACACCCCTTGCTTTCTTGGCTTGAAGTGACTGTTTGGTTCTCTGACTGATTAATCCTGCTTCATATTCGGCTATGCTACTGATGATATGCAGAATTAATCTGTTAGCTTGTGGAAAGTCACAGAACACAATCTCAACATCACTCTCCAACAGCTTTGAAGTAAACGCTACATTCCTTGACAACCTATCCAATTTAGCGACAATCAGAATAGAGTTGGTTTTCCTACACATCGCTAAAGCTGCAAGAAGTTGAGGTCTGTTAGATTTCTTTCCACTCTCCGTTTCAATGTATTCAGCAAGTATAGGCTTGTTCTTTACATGGTTGTGAATAATCTCCCGTTGTGCTTCCACACCAAGACCCGATATTTGTTGTTTCATAGTGGATTGCCTTAGATATGCTATGTATGTCTTCATAATTCACAATTATTAATAGTTGGTTACAAGTGCTGAATGTTCGTTCAGCTTATGTAAGTAAGGACACCCAACTTAAAAATTGAATGTCCTTTTTAAGATAATATGCTATAACTGTCCTTCGTCTGCGAAGCTGTAATATCCTGCATCTGTAAGTATGAGGTGGTCTGTTACTGTTATTCTCATTAGTCTTGCAGCTTCTTTGACCTGCTTAGTAATCTCCATATCCTGCCTACTTGGTTTCAGATTACCGCTTGGATGATTATGTGCAAGAATAATGGCTACTGAATTGGTGAGCAATGCGGCTTGTAGAATTACTCTTACATCTACGGTTGTGTCTGTTATTCCACCCTCTGATATGAGAGTATAGCCTAAAACTTGGCTAGCTTGGTTTAGGAACAAGACTTTGAAATATTCTTTGTAACAGATTGTACCTTCCTTATATGTAGGAAGCAGGTATTTATAAGCGTCTTCTGAACTATATATTTTACTCCGAGCTTTCGATGTGGATTTGTAAGTGAGTTCCACTTCTCCAACAGTATAATCTATATCCATAATGTCAAGTTTTAAAAAGGTCTATCGCCATATTCATAAACAAGAATTGAATTGCATACTCTATCGTAGAATGAGAATCCACAGCAAGTATGGAAGTAGCTTTCATAAACTGCTGCATATTCACCATGCTGCCTACTGTTTCTATCCAAAAATGAATCAAACTTATGTAGCCAATATTTAAGTGCTTGCAAGCGTTTGATGTATTGCAGATTGTTTTCACAGTGGCATAATCTCTCTTGTAAAGAGGTGATATGATTGATAGCATTTTCAATTTTAGATTTATCCATTATTGTAATATTTGATGATTAATAAAATGAAGAAAGGACAACTACCCGAATTGTTGCCCTTTCCTTTTTTAAAGATAACTGCGTTCATGAAGGTCGTTAGTAATCATCCAAGCACAGTCTTTCAAATTGAAACGATAACTGTTCTCCAATGATTTTACATAGTCTTCAAAGTTCACAAAAGTTTTAGCTTTGGATTTTTGTGCCCTACTCAATTTTATTATGATTATTTCGCCATAGGTGCGGCTTAATATTATTAAATAGTTCTTTATCATTGCATCATAATTAATATGTTAAAATAAAGAAAGGACAACTAACTGAATAGCTGCCCTTTCCTCTGTCAATCAACAATCCACTCAGCCCAAGAACCAAGCGTATTTGTTATCAAGTCCTTGCAGGACATTGTTAATTCCTACACTGACTTCCGTAGCGTTTACGGCTCGTTGCAGATAAGTATCAATGTAACTTCCCTTGTTAGCTTGCGTCAAAAGATTGTGGAAATCGAACATTGATATGGTGTTGTCCTTTGCTCCGAACACTTCGTTGTGATAGTAATCTCTGCATACGCTGTTTATCTGACTGTCCGTAATCAGAAGTCTTGGAATAGCTTTCTGCCTTGCAGGTGACAATGCTTGAAACATTCTCATCCGCCCTACGATTTGCGCAAATTGTGTCTCGGACAATGAAGTGTTGGTAAGTGACTGCATCAAGTGGATTTCTTTTGCAGGGTTGAAGCTGTGGAACAATTCAAGTACGTTTCTGTAAAGTTCACTGATATTGGTTACTTCCATATTGAACTTGACACCTTCTCCCGTTAAAATTTGATTGCTACAAATTCTAACTCTCCAGCCTACAAAACAAGAGAATTTCTCCAAGCCTTTGGATGCACGATAAAGGTTGAGGTCTGAATAGTTCCTCACCCCACCGATGCACAGTTCAAGCCTTTGCCCTCTTATCGTTTCGATAATGGTTGGAATGGTAAAGGCAAATGCAAGACGCTGGTAGAATTGTGTCTTTTCACACTCCAACAATTCCGATGCTTTCTTGCCCAAACTTTGAGGTGTTCTACCACGTACAATGTGTGAAACTCTGATTTCGGGTGTGTTCACCCTTTCACCTGCATAGAATGAGCAAGCCGCATCATGCACACATGAAATAAAGTCTTGATGTGCGATAGTCAATTCTTGGTTAGCCCAGGTTGGAACAACGCATTTGTTTGTAAGCTCGTCCATAGTGATTGCATCGGTGTTGGCTTCCAAAAAGTTTACGCTCGGCTGTACAGTTGGTTCGTCTTGGATAATGGCAGCTTCTTCCGCATACTCGCCTAAGTCAAATCTCGATTGGTTCTGTGCCATAATAGGCATAATTTGTAATGCTTCCATAATGAATTTGAATTAAATGATTATTGATTGAATGGATTTAACAAGAACAAACCCTAAACACAAGTGAATTTCTTCGCTTGCATCTAAGGCTCGTTCTATGTCTTTCCCTAAATATTCTTTTAAAAGAAATTCGGAGCATTAGTAAAATTCTGGTTGGTTATGGTAATAGTGCATCGTGCCCCCTCTCAAATTAATAAGAATGCTTATTATTATTGATGGTTCGGAACTGTTTCTAAAGCATTCTTTTTTCTTTAGTGACTATGAGGGGGGCTAAAAGAGGGGTATAGTTGTTCACTTTGCTTTTAGGTACCTCATAATTAACTCTTCATTATCATCAAAGAACTTTAATGATAATTGTTGAATTGCAATTAAAAATTCTCGTGTGGCTTTGTATAATTCACATAAATTTTTCCCTATATTATCAGCATTGTAATCTTTAAAAATGTTATCGTTAACTTGAACAAAACTTTTACCCTTATCGTAATGAGCAGCTATTTTGTCTCTTATATTTTTTAAATCATCGTAGTGCTTGTCATAAAAACAATTTAGAGCTTTATATGGTGCATTATTTTCATCAACGTTAAATATGGTATTATAGAATCCTATATCGTATTTGAATTTTTCTAAGATTTTACAAGAAGATATACTGTATTGATTTATATATATTATTTTAGCTATATCATTGTCAGCAAGGAATAATTGTTTAGCAATTTCTCCTGTTTCTAAAATATTAAAAAGCCAAAAAGCATATCGGTCTTGCAGCTTTCTATAATGCGACAAGATTCTTTTTTCAGATTCTTTTGAAGCACTTTCAATAGAATTGCTTAATTTTCTATTTAGGACAATAATATAGTTAAGAATTTCTGAATATTCTTGTATGTCTTTTTCTTGAGCGTTAAAAAGGTTTATCCCTGCTTGTGAAGTCTGGATGAATATATTTGTTCCAATAATTTTGTGAACCATAATTTTTTATCTTGTTTGGTGCTAAGTTATAAAAAAGAATTGATTTATAATAAGGCAAGAGGGATTATATTGAATTTAAGTGATTTATGCGATTATGAAGTGGATTTAAAACAAGTTGGGGATTATTCGTACTATCTCTTAATATATTAATTAAACAGTATGAAAAATCCAGCTTGCCTGTTATTTGGACTTGAAAGCCATCTTAACCACATTTTTTGAGTTGATTGGATTCCATTCCTTACGTTGTTTGGCTATATCATTGTCTAATAATAGTTCCTTTGGGGTAAGCTCTATCCCTTTGGGGATATATCTTAACAGACCTGCACCATATAAATCCAAATTGTAACTCTCTACACTCTTCTTTCCCATTCCCAATTTGTCAGCCAACTTATTAGGAGTAAGCAGTATCTTGTTATCCTCCGCTATTAATAGGAGTTTGATATAATATCCTTTCACTTTAATATCCAAATCCAGTTTCATAAAGAGGTGGGACAGTGTTATGAAGTTGGGATGTTCAATGGGTGGAATGCAGTAAATGCTCCTCATTACAAATTCTATAAGAGGATGGTTGATAGCTTCCCTATATCTCTTTCTAATCAGCACTGCCTCTATATCCTTATTGAAGTTCTTTAATGCGTCCTCTTTCTCTCCAGTTCGTTTGGCTAAGTCTTTGATTCTCCATCTGACCTTATAATAGTCGTTTCTATATAAGGACAGACAGAAGAACCTGTACAAATTGGGTGGATTGAGTTTATCTATAATAGACTTGTTAATGGTAGCATATTCTTGTTTGATGTTACTTGTCCTGTTTTGCAGGTGCTTTAATTGTATCTTCATATTCATTAGTAGCTGATTGAACGTTATTAGTAAACACTAAATCTTTCTTCTCTCGTTCCATCTTATAATAGTAAGCAGTTCCAAAATATATCTTAGCTTCCTTTCTGTTGTGAAACTTCTTTCCTGTTGGCAGATGAATTATCATGTCAGTTTAAATATCAGTAAGTTAATAAGCCAACTTCTGCAATGCGATATAATAAGTGGTTCTATCATTTTGTTGTTATTTAGACTATAGCATCGGTTATATAATAAAATGGGGGAACTGTTTATAAGCTCCCCCGATTTGAAATGTGATTAGACCTCACAATTCATATAGTCAGTATCTATATATTCTGCACATTGTTGCATGATATGGTATTCTGCATTTTGGGTCTTACATATCTTTGCTTTATAAGAGTTTTCGTCTTTCAGATATATCAAAGAACCGTATGCTTTCTTGATATGAGGTAATAATTCATAGAATTTTCCAAGTGTTTTATATACTGTTTTCATTTCATTCATAATTTCAGAGAAACAGTAAGGATGATGCTCAGGATTAAGATAATCATTTTCTTCAATTTCATATTCTGAACATCTGTATTGGACAATCTTTTCAAAACTCAAGTATTTGTGGTGTGTTTTAACAGGGTTGTATATCAACTCCTTTACTAATGCAGGTGTAATATCCATCCAACAGGAAAAATTACTAATGGTATCGTTAAAGGTATCTATTATTTTATTTAATGTGTTAATCTTTTCATTGTACTTTGCTACGTTAAATTTATTCATTATTTTTGTCATAGTTATTATTATAAGAATTACCATTATTCATCTTGATGTAAACGGTGTAAACCCTGTTATCTTTTTGTCTCTTCTTCTTGATGTAGCCGTTCTGTTTAGCCCAGACTCCGATGCTGATTTTGTTATCATCCACATATCGGGCTATGGCAAGCTCACGAACCTGTGCATAAGTCAGTTCTTGACAAACATTCATTTTAGAGTTATAAAGGTTGTATAAATAAAAGAATCTGAATAGATATACTGTCTTATCTGTATATGAAATGGAAAAGTTATTCAAAATGGTAGGTTGAAGAAAATAAAATGAGTTTAAAAGCCTCTCATGTACCATACGGGGCACACATGGAAGTGGCTGCTCCTCTCTCATTTTGATATTACAAAGATAGTGACTTTTTAGGGGGTAGCATAATATTTATGTGGCATTCTTTAAAATTAGTATAGAGCCTTACTTGTAGTGAAATTTTAATTCTCGGAGTTATGCTGTCTGATGTTAAACCAGCTAAATAGAGATTTCCTGTTATGAATTGAGGGTAGGACAAAGTCGGATTTGGGTGTAAAGTAACTAAACCCATTCGGTTTTGTCCTGCCTGTGACTAAAGTAGTTCTGCTGTGAGATAATATCCGCGTTCCCTTTTCTTGCCAATCTTACATGGGGTAGCGTCAAAGTAATATTGTATAGTTTCTCCCCGAATGGTCTTATGGGGATGGATATTCAACAACTCGAAGATTCGGGTTAGTTCGGATACAATCTCGGAGCATTTGTACTTGTTACCTACCTTGAAGCTGTTCTTTACTAATTTGACAGTTTTGTTGCCTTTCACCTGTTTAAGAATGACCGCTTCATTTATCTGCTTTTGTGAATAGTTCATTTCTTTGATTGCATCCAATCCTAACAGTTCGTATGCTTCAATCAGTAATGAATCTACCTTTTTCATCTCGTTTATATAGTCCATATCAAACTCGGACAACGGTTCTGTTATCTCGGAAAGATATGCTACCATCTTCTTGCGTTTCTCTCGGACAGTCATTTTAGAGCCTTCAAGTTGAAGGTGATTAAAAATTTCCAACGGATAATTATATCCCATGCAGGACGGTTTGAACATACTGCAACTGTAATAAAGAGCTTCTATCCGTTCACTGTCATGGTAACTACTATCCATTAGCCTGTCGTTGGTATCATTGTCAATGGCGAAATAGTTCTTCTTTCCATCGGGGTACAACATTTTATTAAAGGGAAGTGAACGCATAGCTTCTCCGAAAGCATTTTTCTCCGCTTCGGATGATGCACTGTTGTATAAGGTTCGGATTGTATTGTATGCGTGTTCATGCGCGAATTGGTTTGTTCGTATTTCTTCTCTGCTCAAAGTAGGCAGGCTATGGTCTGTCGTATAGATATGGGTTAATGATTCAAGACCGTTACGGAAACGACCTGCAATCTGTACGCAGTCCGTATGAATATCAAGTATGGTGTATGCCGATGCCTTTATGTCGGTGAGCATCACGACATGGGGTAAATAGTCCAACTCCAAATCGAAAGCGTTATAAAACCTGCTTGTGAAGAAATTAAAACTTCTCATCCTGTCTGCTCTCCATTCATCATAAGCATTATGGAAATTCAACTCATGCTTTAGTTTTAGCGCACTCTTGGGAGCGCAGAATATGGATGATTCGTTTTCGATTCCCAACTCCTTTATTAATGAATGGCTGTAGTCCACCAGATTAATGAAGAAGCATACGGGGGTATCGTGTCCTTTCAAATATTCTCGGATACTTTGCAGGGTGTTATTGGTATGAATGACCGTAATTTCCTGCCTGTAATCATAGTCTGCATCAATGGTTACGGTTCGGAAACCCTGCAATTTGAAACGGGGGTCTGAAAGAGTTATCGGGGTAGCCGAGACCAAAGCCTTCTGCTTAAAAAGAAAGAAGTCATTCATTGGCAGGACTATGTTTTCCCTATAGTCCACATCTTTTACTAATAGATGTGATTCATCCATCAAGCAAAAGAAATAGGAATAAAGGTCTATGCCAACATAATTGACTGCTTGCTTAACCTTTTGAAAACTTTCGGGAGTAGTCATCAGTTTATGATAAGGATTGGGTTCTTGTAGGTAACGAGTTATTGCATCTATGGAAACACCTTCGTACACTCCGAACAGTTTAAAATCATCATCAGATTTTGCACATTTTCCTTGAATGACGGGTACATTGGGTTCTATCAATATGGATGGTCTGTGAGAGTGAATTTCCAGATAGGTAGCTCCTATGCCAGGAAATTTCTTGGCAAGATTGATATTGGGTTCTATTTCGGTCATTATGTCGGATAACTTCTGACCTTTACTGATGGTATATTGATTCATATATTATGGGCGTTAAGATATTCCACGATAGGAGTTGTTCTACTGATTCGGAAATAGATTTTACCGAAACAGAATACCGCGACGAGGTTTAGATGTGACTGCGTTTCCCTTAGAAATGGAATTTTATATATCCTGCGTTTCGTATCGACCAATGCTTTAAGCTCCGTAGCTTGGAAGTCGGGTAATGCTTCTCTAATGGACGGAAACACTTTGAAATCATCGGGGCTTCCCGTTTCCAGATAATTGGTTATCCACTTCCAAGAAGCTGTATTGAGCAAGTATCTTAACCTTGTCATATTTGATGTACCTATCCATGCGCAGGGTGTATCGTCCAATCTGACGGATAAGTTTTTCTTCTGTTCCATCAGTTGCTTTAGTTGTTGGTGGGCTGGTTCGTTATCGTATGCAGGTGGTAATATGATATTCATAAATGCGTGAGGAAGTAAAGGAGAGAGGTTTTACCCTCCCTCCATAGTGAAACATTATTTCCGTTTATGCTTTCAGTGCTTCGTTCAGAAGTTCTTCAATGTGTTCATTCCGTTTTAGATAGAAATGTACATCGTGATGAAAGCCGATAGTAAAGATGGCATGAAGAAACCTGTCCCCGTAAGGTGAGATAAAATCATCCTCCAATTTTAATTGGTGTTGTGAGCGGATGAATGCTTCAAACATTTCCAACTCGAAGTTCTCGGAAGTGTCTTCGACAGCATGGTTACCATTGGTTTGAAACTCTTGGATTGGTTTTAATTGGCTACCCATTGCCGCGATTATCGCACTGATGAGTTCCCCGTTGGCAATCGTTGTCAAAGTTTCCCTTATTCGACTTTTATAAGTCAATGTAACTGTAACGGCAGGAGTGTTATTGATGGTTTTAAACCGTAGTCGAATTTCGGTCGGTATTCTCATCATGCCGTTTATAAATCGGTTTACAAATACTGTATCAACAGTGTTGCTTTTTTCTTCTACAACCGTAACCTGTGTTAAGAATTTGATATTCATAGCTTTTATCTTTTAATGTTAGTACTATGTAATCATCAACTTGGCGCCTTATCGTTTCTGATTACGGTGCGAAGTTAGTAGCTCTTAAACGGACTAAAAAAGAAATTTGAAACTCCCCCTCTTAATCGAAAGCTCACACACATCTACAAAAGCATGAATATTTTTTATAAGAATGATGAAACTCTTATTAGGCAATATATAATAAGGTTTGGATATTAAGGTAAGTTGTGATTTTTGAATATTATAGGAATAGCCCATATAGCATCTTTATATTCGCCTTTTCCGTAATGATGTATTGTAGGTGTCCATCTTGGCATATTTCTGATTATCCGTATTACTTGTTCATCCCATTGTCGTATTCCGCAACTTCTTAACGTTTTTGCTTCTTTTATTTCTCCATATGAATCAATATGTATTTTGTATACTCCTTTTGCTTTTTGTAACTCGCCTAATAAATCGGCATCATATGTGAGATTTTGGTAAATATAGTTTTGAGCCGACCAACGCTTTCCGTCTTTGAAGCTCGCTTGTTCTTCCCATTCCACGAAGCAATGCTTTAATTCTTCTTCCTGTATACTATCGGCTATTATTCTATCTCTATATCGTTGTGGTAAGAATGGAACATATACCGTATAAAGACATTCTGTTCGCTTGTTCTTATCTCGGTATGGCAAACAATGAGGAAGTTCTTTAATGAGCCTAACAACTTCCTTGCCAAAATCTTTATGGGTTGTAGTTAATATATTGATGGCACGTGGCAGTCCTAATGTATCAAGGGAAAACATGGCGACAGAATATCCTGCTAGATTCTTTTTTAATAAATGCTTTGGGTATTTCATCTGAGAAACAAAATATTCTTCTAAATCATAATTCCATTTTGCCCATTTGGGAGCTTCTATGGCTGACAGGTCTTTAATTGGTTCTCCCGTTATTTTAGCTACACCAAGATTCCATATGTTCTCTTTACGCCAGATACTGTCTAAATGTGCTTCCATATTCCCACGTAAAGAAACGTTGTCTGTTTTATTTTCTTGTCCTTTTAAAGTAATAGAAGGATAGAAACAGAGTAGAAACAATATAAAAAACAGTAATGATTTCATATTATTATTTTTATTCAATTTTAAATTCTGCTATCATATACCATTTTTTATTTGTGCCATCGAATTTCACTTCTTTGTAAACCCGATATTGACCAGAAGTATTGTCATTGAACAATGGATAGAGCTTGGCTTTGAACTGATAATCACCGTCAGGTTTCAATATAATGCCAATGTCGTGCACCAAACTGTTGTCATGTAATGGTATCCATTGTTCTTCCTGTTTGCGTGCTACAAAATAATATTCGCCAAAGAATAAATTTTGTTGGCTCAAGTTCTTGTTGGTTAGTATTACATTTACACTTTCTGTTCCAATCGGGTAAACAAGCTTCTCGGTTTTCATGCTTATTTGCAGTGTGTCGGTGTATGCTCTCTGCGTAACGGGGGAAGGTTCGCGGACTGCTCCATAGTTAATGGCAGAATAGTTAAGCATCTCCTTTCTGAATAATTCTTGAAAATGAATAGAATTATTAATCAAATCCACAAAGATTGAATCACCGCGCATATAAGAGCCATAAATGTTCTGTGATGAAACGGTCTTGCCGTTCCAAGCGGCATCCATCTGTCTTCTCAACCGCTTGGCTCCTGCCTCATCTACTAATTCAAATTCAGCATAAGCAACTTTTCTGTTGAACGCTTTGTAGATGCGATATTTTCCTGCACGATTAGGAACTTCGGAAGTATATAGCTTGATTGTCTGTCCATGGGTTGGATATTCTGGCTGTAATATCCAACCTATATCTTCAATAATTGGGTCGGTTGGCAATGTTTCCCATTGTCGTTTTTCATTATTGTAATAGGCAAGGCTGTAATCATTTCTGCATATATACTCTTGTTGGGAATGACTGGTAACGGTTACTTTCACTTCTGTTGTTGATAGTGGATAATAATCGTATTCTGTCTGCATGGAAAGTAAAACGGGGCTGATAGCTTCTCCCGTTGGAATATCACGTGGAACAGGTTGCAGAACAAAAGCTGTTGTTCCCGATGATTGCCCTTGTTCTTCTTCCGTTGGAATAGGTTCAGATTTAAAAATACTGTCTGGATGCAATTCTTCTTGCAGTAGGATGCTGTCTGCTTCATTATCTTGCCCTTTCTTGGAAGTAGTAGAATGGCAAGAACAGAGGGCTATTAGCAATAAAAATAATATCTGTTTCATAGCACATATATAGTTATTCGTTCAACACTAAGATACCAAAGACAAAAATAATAAAAGCACAACTCATTAGCAATCTGAATTGCGCTTTTGTTTGTTGCCGTTAATATATGCTGTTTACAGAATTGATTATTCTTCCTTTATGCAGACTGATGTATCCTCTTAGATTTTCATCACTTTCATAGAATTTTGTATTCGTAGATAGCTTCGTGAAATATATCAGTTTTGATACAAGAAATATCTTGCTGAGGGATAAACCCTGTTCTCCTTTCTTGCGTCTGCGATTAAATTGCTTTTTATAGGATGGCAGATTAAAGAAATCTTGAAACATCTTATAGAACATCCATATATGAATGGTTTGTTTTTCTTCTGTAGGGGTAAATGTCATTCTTTGATTCTGCATCCAAGGATGTTCTTCGATTTCGTTTAGACTGTTGATAATGGACGCAGCTGTGTGAGCAATAGCATCTGGGCTGTCAATTACTATTGTTCTTTTGTCTTTATCACCTATTTCAACGGTGATTTTGATAGGATTCTTAAAAGTAACTCCATGCTCTGTTGTATTTTCATGGTTTTCAACTATGGCTTTGACAGCTTCTTTTAATTGTTCTATCCCTACTCCATATCCTTTCATGCCATCTATGCAAGTGCCACAAGTATAATCAAAAATGAATAGAAGTAGAAACCAGAATTTATCAATATCAATTTCCAAACCTTTTAGAGTGTCTTGTATATCTTTGTTTGCTACATATTTTTCGTATGTAAACTTCCCATATTCTTTGAGTTTATCTTGGTTATATCTTCTTATAAATATAGGCAAGGCGGTAGTGGTACAGACGTTTTTGTATATTTCTGCTTCCAGATTTGGCACATATAGTTCTGCGATAGCTTTCATGTATTCCAAACGTTCGTCCGTAATGATACAATCTTCTTTTAATTTCTCCATAATCTTTAGTTTAAGGCAAAGTTAAAAAATAATCCCCACCAGCATTGCTACAAGTGGGGAATTTGTGAATAATAGAGTATACTTTAGTAATCAGAATCTCCTGTGAACGTATCCATCAGTTTATCCATTTGCTCACCAATGCACTTGTCTATTAGCTTTGCATAGTGGGCGGTCATTCTTGTATTGGTATGCCCCAACATCTTAGAGACAACTTCCAGAGATATGTTGTTGGCTAAAGTAACCGTACTTGCAAAGGTGTGGCGACTTGTGTGGAAGCAAATTCGTTTATTAATTCCACATAGTATGGCTATGTCTTTCAGATATTTATTAATGTCCGCAGGGTCTTGAATGGGGAGTAGTTTTTCTCCACCTTTGTACTTATCCAATATCAGTTTGGCGATAGGGAGTAGGGGGATGCGTGATAGAACTCCTGTTTTAACTCTACGTTTCTTAATCCATATTCTGCCTGCATTGTCTTTCTCAAAGTGTTCAGGTGTCAAGGTCTTAATGTCAATGTAACTAAGCCCAGTGAAACACCCAAAGAGGAACATATCTTTAGCTCGTTCCAATCTTGGCAGAGGAGTATCAAAGTTGATAATCTTCCTCAATTCTTCTTCATCCAAGAAATCTATATCTACGGGTTCGCGTTCTACTTTATAGGCATTTACAGGATTGTAGGATATATAAGAGTTGGCGACAGCTAAATTTAGTAACTTCTTTAAGAACTTTAAATGTTTAGTGCAAGAATTTTGTCCCATCTTCTTCTCTCCTAAGAGGTAAGCATGAAATCCTTGAATGAAACCTAAGTTTATTTCTCTTAAATATAAATCTTTACGTTCATATTTTTTCTGAATAAACTCTTTAAATAATCTGCCTGTATATTCAAATACCCAATAAGTGGCAGGGGCAACAGTTTTACCTACCATTGCTTTACGCTCTGTGTTGTGTTCTTCTAAAACTTCCAATAGTGTTTTTTCATTCAGAGCTTCTACTTTATCTAAAACTGCTTCTTTTAACAGACTTGGTGTAATAAGATAGCCTTTTTGAAGTAGTTCGATTTCTTTTAGGTATATCTTATTCCTTAGTTGAGTTAGATAGTCATTAATTAATTTGGCATCTTCACTCTTACCTTTTACAGATTGTTTTTCTTTGTTCCAATCAATACTACGTACTTGTTTTCCTGTACTGAAGTAAGTCCTTTCGCCATTTGTAGAGATTGAAACTTCGATTGGTGATAAACCTTTCTTGTTTTGCTTACTTTCTCTTAATGAAAAGTAAACCATCGTGCAATGTTTTTCCATTTTTTTAATGTAGTAAAATGGAGCGTATTTTATTGCATTATAGATGATTATATTCATTCTTGCAGCCCATTTTGCTAAAACTTGAATTGGGCTGCATCATGGGCAAATGATTATTCTTAAATATTGAAATTTTAGACTAATTCATTCCTTAGTATGAATGCTAAACATTGCCTAAATAAATTGAATTTCATGCAGCTTTTGCCTTGACAATTCATCATTTTATAACTTTGTATAAAGTGTGAAATGAAGTAATTTAAATGGCTACACTAACCAAGTTACTGCAAATAAAAAACTCCTGCAATCACATGGACTACAGGAGTTTATCTATATGTAATCGTCTAAATTACTTGCTCAAAGCAGTAGCAACGTCAACAGCACAAGCCACTGTACATCCTACCATCGGGTTGTTACCGATACCCAGGAATCCCATCATTTCCACGTGAGCAGGAACTGATGAAGAACCAGCGAACTGAGCGTCTGAGTGCATACGGCCCATAGTATCGGTCATGCCGTAAGAAGCAGGACCGGCAGCCATGTTATCCGGGTGAAGTGTACGTCCTGTACCACCACCTGATGCTACTGAGAAGTAGGGCTTACCGGCGAGAACGCGTTCTTTCTTGTAAGTACCTGCAACAGGATGTTGGAAGCGAGTCGGGTTGGTAGAGTTACCTGTGATGGATACGTCTACGCCTTCTTTCCACATGATAGCTACACCTTCGCGAACGTCGTCGGCGCCGTAGCATTTTACTTTGGCGCGAGGACCGTCGCTGTATGCGATTTCACGAACTACTTTAAGTTCACCTGTGTAGTAGTCGAATTGAGTCTGAACGTAAGTAAAGCCGTTGATACGAGAGATGATCTGAGCAGCGTCTTTTCCAAGACCGTTCAGGATACAACGCAAAGGTTCTTTACGTACTTTGTCGGCTTTAGCGGCAATTTTGATTGCACCTTCTGCAGCAGCGAATGATTCGTGACCTGCCAGGAAAGCAAAACACTTAGTTTCTTCGCGGAGCAACATGGCAGCCAGGTTACCATGACCGATACCTACCTTGCGGTCGTCGGCTACCGAACCCGGAATACAGAATGCCTGCAAACCGATACCGATAGCTTCGGCAGCATCAGCAGCGTTCTTGCAGCCTTTCTTGATAGCGATGGCGCAACCTACAACATAAGCCCATTTTGCGTTTTCGAAACAGATAGGCTGAGTTTCTTCACACGTCTTATAAGGATCGAGTCCGGCAGCTTCGCAGATAGCGTTTGCTTCCTCGATGTCTTTGATGCCGTTAGCGTTCAAAGCTTCGATGATACCTTTGATACGACGGTCTTGACTTTCAAATTTTACTTCTCTAATCATAGTTTCTTTCCTCCTTATATTATTCGTGACGTGGATCAATGTGTTTAACAGCTCCCTGTTCAGCAGTGAAGCGTCCGTAAGTACCGGTTACTTTCTTCAATGCTTCGTTGGCATCAGTACCTTTCTTGATTTCATCCATGAATTTACCCATGTGAACGAATTCGTATCCGCAGATTTCATCGTTTTTGTCAAGAGCGATAGTCTTGATATAACCTTCTGCCATTTCCAGATAACGGGGACCTTTTGCCAAAGTACCGTACAAAGTACCTACCTGGCTACGCAGACCCTTACCCAAATCTTCCAAACCGGCACCGATGATCAAACCGCCTTCAGAGAAAGCAGACTGAGTACGTCCGTAAACGATTTGCAGGAAGAGTTCGC